>Ga0307981_1001342_pt1 | contig 22284 bp, 19 predicted proteins | sample OrgLakmetagen987_FD_201849 | JGI IMG/M metagenome (GOLD analysis project Ga0307981, IMG submission 201849) | Saline water microbial communities from Organic Lake, Antarctica - #987 | ecosystem: Environmental > Aquatic > Non-marine Saline and Alkaline > Saline | place: Antarctica: Organic Lake... | reverse complement strand
TGGATGCGACAGCAGCGAAAAGATTTGCAGAAGAATCGTCTCTCGCTCCAACAAACGCGAGCTTTGGACGCGACAGACGGGGATTGGCAAAAGAGTCGCCGCCAGTGGCAATGGGACGTTCGGTTTGCCCAGTTGGAGCAGTACCAACAAGCGTACGGCGACTGCTGTGTGCCCATTTCGTTTGCGGACAAGGCACTGGCCAACTGGGTCAGCAATCAGCGCAAGCAGTACAATTTGCGGCTCGCGCACGGCGCGTCGGATCTGACGGACGAACGATTGCAACGCCTCGAACAAATTGGGTTTGTGTGGAATAGATGGGAGTACGAGTTTGAAAAGAAACAAGATACGTGGAAGTGGAACGACAGTAACGACAGTGGCAACGGCAACAACAATAACACCGACTACTACTAAGCTAGCTAGCTAGCATTGCCAACAACTTGTCTACTATCAAGAGGTGCCAAAGCAACTACTACTTGATTTACTGCAGACTATGTATCAATTAGCAATATGGTCCTACTACTACTAAGTAATCTACTAAGTATTCAACCGGTAGGAGAAGCCTCTCTAGGCCGTCGCCATGGAGTTGTTGTGGTAGTCCATGTTGTTGTTGTCGTTGTCAGTATTGGTGTCGTTATTGTTGCCGCCCACAGACATGCCACTGGCAGTGGCAGTAGCAGTGACAGTAACAGTCGCCGCCGCAGTAGCTTGGTTCAAAAGACGAAGCGTGGCTGCATCCACATCGGGCTCCATTTGCGCCAAGCGTTGCGCTTCCTGCTGCTCCAAGTCTCCCAAGGCCGCCATTTGCGTACTAACGGCGGCCGATTCCGTCAAGAAGGAGAGCATTTCGTCGTACATGCTGTTGCATTCGGCCGTGTGAAGGGCAATGCTTTCGTCGAGTTCCTGGCGGAGTCCCCGAATCGTGTCGGCGAGTTCCACTGGCTGCGGCTTTTTGGTGGCCGTTTGTTTGGCAAGCGGCGCCGGAAGGATGCGGCCGTCGTCCATTGTTTCCTGCAAGAGGAGGACTGCAGAACTAGCGTCTTCAGCACTGCTGTTGGCGAGCTGAGAGGTTTCGACTCGCGTCGTGTCGTAGTAGTAGGTACTGTCGAGCGTGGACATGATGGAGCAGAATGGAATGGATTGAAAGGAGAGAGAAACAAATGACAAAAGCTGCTTGTCTCTGTCGTGCGTCGCGTGAATTCAAAGGGGAAAGAGCGAGTGAGTCGAGATCGCATCGCATCGCATCGCATCGTCTACCTCTCTCTCTTTAATGTCAAGGACAGGACGCTAGCTATCGTATTTGAGAGGATGCGTACCGGTATATACTGTCCGGATTCGGTTGGGGTGCAACAGCAAGGAGCAAGCGATTTTATGCTTTTTCTCGGGACAAATAAATGGAACGAGAACGACGAGAACGACTGAATAAATGAATCAATCGCGCGCCAATAACAAAGGACACGGAATTTCGATTTTCCGATTATTAATATATATTTACAGTCCGTCCGTCTTCACTCTTCTCAGACTTTTGGCGCGAATCGTAACTGCCAACCAAAACGAAACCAAAGTGCCGGCCGCGCCGACGGTCGGTCATCCCCTTTTTGCATCTTCTTTTATCGTTTGCATTCTCACTTCTCACACGGACGCCAACGACCACATACTACATATTACAAACTACACAATACACTATTAACTGTAAGCAGCAGCACAAACAGCACTAATACCAACACCAACAACAAGACATGACAGCCGACACAACTCCCAACTCCTTCGCCAAGGGAGTAGAACCCTTTGTATGCGGAGGACTCGCTGCGACTTGCGCCAGTGTCGTCATTCACCCCATTGATCTAGCCAAGGTGCGCATGCAGCTCTACGGACAGCTCAACCCGGGCAAGAAAGTCCCAAGCTTTCCCGCACTTCTCGGAGATCTCGTCAAGCGTGATGGATTCTTTGCCATCTACAAGGGCGTCGACGCTGCCATTGGACGCCAAATGGTATACGGAACCGCTCGCATCGGCTTGCACCGAACCTTTTCCGACAAGCTAGTGGAAATGAACGACGGAAACCCCATCAACTTTATACAAAAGGCACTTTCTGGAATGGCCAGTGGAAGTATAGCCGTCTGCATCGGAACTCCCTTTGACATTGCCCTCGTCAGACTCCAATCCGACGGCATGGCCGAACCAAAGGACAGGCGCAACTACAAGAATGTATTTGACGCTCTCATTCGAACCACCAAGGAAGAGGGCGTTGGCGCTCTTTACAAGGGACTCGCTCCAAACATTCTACGCGGCATGTCAATGAACGTAGGCATGCTGGCTTGTTACGATCAAGCCAAGGAATCGGTTGCCATGTTGCTCGGGGATCCAATGACCAATGGCCCCAGTCTGCCAACTCGCTTGGGCGCGGCTGCCACGGCCGGCTTTACCGCCGCACTCTTTAGCTTGCCATTCGATCTCGTCAAGAGTCGCTTAATGGCACAAAAGCCCGATCCATTCACCAAGGAAATGCCCTACAATGGCATTATCGATTGTGCCTCAAAGATTTTCAAGGCCGAAGGTCCTCGCGGCTTTTTTGGTGGTTTCACGGCCTACTACGGCCGCTGTGCGCCCCACGCCATGATCATCTTGCTCTCCATTGAATCCATTACCAAGCAGTACAGAAAATCCTTTTACTAAAAGGAAAAAGTTGAACGAATAGCAAAAGTAAGAAACAAAAAGGAGGTAGTGCAGAGAGCCACGAATGTGCATGGTAAAAAGAATGAATAAAATAGCCGTCTCTTTTTTTAAAATAGTGTGGGTATGAACAGGTAAGGAAATAACGAAGCATACATCTATAGAAAAAGTACGACCAAAGAGTCCAAGGCTGCTGTACCACTGTACCGTTCGATTAGTACAATGTGAATGTTGGTAAAGATCACCTCCTACGGTGTCGCTGTGTGACCAGACGTTCACGTGATACTTTATGGAACGCGTCGCCTTAAGCTACGAGAGAATGGATACCCTCGACGGCCGCACTGGGAGCCAAGTACGTCTCCATGGGTCGATCAATGTCCGACTGGACCAGTTCGAGTTGCAGCGACTTGCAATCAGTAGCACCGGCAGTGTCAATCTCCACATTGCCAGAGTTGGACAGACTGAGCGACGCCAAGAACATGCGGCATACTTCGTACTGCTGGCAGTGCCGTGTGACTCGTCGAAAGTCCACCACCTTGACGGGTGCGTCTTGGAGTTCAAGTGTCTTGGGGTTGAGACGGCGGATCTCTTGCTCCATGGAATCGATAACCGTCTGGCCGTAGGCATGAATATCGAATTCGGGCCGCTCTTCTTCTTCCTCAAGCAGAGGACCGAGCTTGTCTTGCCATTGACCAACGCGCACGGAAAGTTGTGTCTCGGAAGCGTACTTCTCGGCTCCCTTGGCAAACTTTTGAATGTGAGCGCGACAGAGATCCTCAAAGGTTCGGGCGTCTGGGTTCGAGTCGTCTGCAATATTGTACGAGAAAAAAGAAACGAGATGATGGTGAGTCCGGTCGTCTTGAAAAGACTCGTGCGCGTTCAAGAAAATCAAACGCTCGTGTACGTACCAAGATCTTCATTGTGACGGTAGACTTCGTCCACAGACACCATGCCCGTGTTTCCCATGACTGGACCGTTATCCTCGAAAGGATCGCCTCCTCCTCCGCCAAAGTCATCGTTGTCATCCCCGTCATCCATGCCTCCAAAGCCATCATCTTCGTCGTAGTGCTCTTCTTCGATTGGAGCCATGGTGGAAGTCTGCAACTGCTGCTTGCGACGTTCCCTTCGTTCGGCGGCCTTGCGTTTGGCCGTGGCCTTGGCAATATACGCGAACTCGTCCCCAAAGACCAAACCCTTGAGTGGAACCAACGGTCGGGCTGTCTCTTCCTCTGCCCCAGCGCCACCCCCACCATCTCCACCGAGAGAGTCGTCGTCCAGTGTGGTTTCGTTGTGAGTGCGCTTGCGGGCTGCCAGCGTTGCCTTGAATGTTTCGGTAGCCAAGGATCGGGTTTGCTTTTCCACCAAGGCTGGAGGTACGACTTCCTTCTTTTTGCGCGATACACGGCGGGTGCGCGTACCCGTGACGCATTCCGAGGGCAAGTCTTGAACACCCGGCGGGAGCTTGATGGTCTTTCCAATTCGCAGCGGACGCGCCTTTAATCCGTCCTGGCTGTGTGGATCCAAGAGTTCCCACGGATCGGCCCGTCTTTCCTTGGGCTTGACAGTTTCCGCAAAAGTCACGCGCTTGTTGTCCGACTCGGGCAGCGGTTCCGTGGGCGCCAGAGGTTCGTCGCCATCCTCCCCAAAAGCAAAGCCGTCTCCGTCGTTGTCGTGTTCCTCGTAATCGTAATTGTCGCCGCCGCCGCCGCCGCCACCACCAGCGGGAAAGTCGTCGTCGGTCTGTTGTTGCTGCAACAAGGTTTCTTGGCTCGAATAGGCACTCCGCTGCGAAGCCGTCCCCGGCATGAGCAAGACTCCCGACTCGTCAATATCGCAACGACCGTCAACCAAACGCAAGCTGCCGGTATCCAAGCTTCCAATCAAGGCCCGATGCGCCGCCTCGTTCATGGCCTGCACGCTTCGGTCCATGTGGTTGCTTGTGGCTGCCGTCATGTCCCCACCCAAGGAAAGCCGTGCCGTCTGATTCATGTGGTACATGCTGCGATTTCCATCGCCGTTGTGGTAGTCACTGCTTGTACTGTTGGGCATGTTGATCTTGTGACAATCGTCGGTTTCGTCCACGGGCAAGACATCGTCCAACAAGAGAAACTCTTGGTGCGGATCAAAGGCGTGAAAGTCGTCCAAGTCGGCGTCTGCTGTCGCATTCTTGCCACCCCTCTTGTTTGCAGCGTCCGCACCGGTCGCTAGTTCGTCCAGAGCTTGGTAGACGAGGGCGTAGAGGTATTCCACCTTGCGCGAGTAAATGTTGCTGGAATTCTGCAGCACCATTGCGGCTTGGGTAAAGTTGAGAGTATCGGCCGTGGCAATAGCTGCTTGACAGTCTGCTGCGGGAAAGTTGCCCACCAAGTCGTGCAAGTATTCTTCGAGGCTGAATGCAATGAGGCGGTGGTGAATGTTGGAATGGTAAAAAGAGTTTTTGAGGTTTGGTTGAGAAACAACAACCAGAATAAGAAAAAGCAATCATCGAAAATGAGACGAAAGCAATCAACACAGAGGGACACATATAGAGGGACACATAGAGGCTAAGGCTGAGCTAGGCTTAGGCTGAGCTAAGCTAGGGATGCACCAAGTCTCTTGCTGGAACGAGCCCCCATGGTCGCTCCCTGCCAATGGCGTCGTGGCTCGTTTTACTTTGGGTCGGAGTATGCCAAATTCCGTCCTTGCCTTGGTTCGTTCATTCGTTCGTTCATTCATTTATTCATTCAACTGCTTACCATGAGGCAATGTCAATATCCCAGTTCTTGGCTAGATCTCTGATTGGCTGAAGACTCGTAAGGGCCGTCGCCACGTTACCCTGTTGCTGAGCGTCGTCTTCCAACACCGCCATGGTCATGGTCGTTACTTTGTAGTCAGTGTACCGGTACTTTAAAATGAAATCGGAGCGAGATTTTCGGGCGAATCTTTTCGATCCGGTATTCAATTACTTAATCGATTAATGTCACATACGATTTGAAATAATGACTGGCGCCGGGGGACCCGGAAACCAAGAGCGTTCTCACTTTTTTGGTTTCTGACGTCTTTCCGATTCATTCATTCCTTCATTCGATTGATTCATTCTTCTCATCAAGATCCAAAAAGGAGAACTCTTTCTTTGGTGTTCTCTCTTTGCGATGCGAATCAATCGAAGATTCCCATAGACTATACGATAACGATAACGATTACGATTACGCAACGATTACGCAACGATAACACATCACGACAACATTCATACGCTCAATCTCGCCTTGTTGACCAGCAGCAGTAGCAGCAGCAGTAGCAGCATCATGACGCAGTCTTGGATTGACATTCCCGACGACTCGGATTTCTCGCTTGCCAATCTCCCGTGGGGCGTCTTTTCGGTCACCCACCAGAACCAGAACCAAAACCAGGCCCCTCGCTGTGCCACCATTTTGGGTGACACCGTTGTTGACCTATCGGTCCTCGAAGATGCCGGTCTCTTTCAAGACATTCGTGGTCTCAAGGCAAACACGCTCAATCAGCCTACGCTCAACGCCTTTTCTCTGCATTCCCACAAAGTCTGGAAGGCGGTACGACAGCGCTTGACGGATCTCTTTCGCGACGACAATCAAGGCGATTCCTTTGTGCGCTACCATTCGGCGCTGCGAGCTGCCGCCTTGAGGAACGTGCACGACGTTACGTTGCACTTGCCGGTAGAGATTCAAGACTACACTGACTTTTACTCGAGTCGCGAACACGCCACCAACGTGGGAACCATGTTTCGCGGCGCGGACCATGCCCTGCAGCCCAACTGGTTGCACTTGCCAGTTGGTTACCACGGACGCTCGTCGACAGTGTACTTGACGGGCACTGACATTCATCGTCCAGCGGGACAGTTGCAAAAAGATGGCGACGATCCGGCTCTGGGTAGCGTCCACGGACCTTGCCGACTGCTGGATTTTGAATTGGAAGTGGCGGCAGTGGTGGGGGGATCACCCAATGTGGCTGGACAAGCCTTGACCATACAGCAAGCCAAGCAGCGCATCTTTGGATTCTTGCTCATGAATGATTGGAGTGCAAGAGACATTCAAAAGTGGGAGTACGTGCCCTTGGGCCCATTTACTTCAAAGAACTTTGCAACCACCGTGTCGCCGTGGATTGTCTCAACCACGGCCTTGGAACCATTTGCCAGTCCCACCTCGGCTGGAGAACAGACTGATCCTCTGCCGTTGGAGTACTTGCGAGATCCCGACTATTCGTCGTACGATGTGCAATTGACAGTGGGTATTCAAGGTCAAGACCAAACGGTTCCAAGTACAGTCTGTAGCTCCAACTTGAAGAATCTCTATTGGAATGCGGCGCAACAGCTGGTGCATCATTCCGTCACTGGATGTGTCATGCGAGCCGGTGACTTGTTGGGGAGTGGTACCATTTCGGGGAGTACTCCCGATGCTTTTGGTAGCATGCTGGAATTGAGTTGGAAGGGTACCAAACAAGTCGTCGTGGGTGATGAGGTTCGCAAGTTTCTTCAAGACGGAGACACGGTCGTCATGAAGGGATTCTCACATAAGACTGAGCTCGGCAGAGTAGGCTTTGGAGAATGCGTCGGTAAAGTATTGCCGGCAGTGACAGAGCCGAGTGCGAGTGCGATAGAGAAAGATGTGATGACTACTCCAGATATCTATACCGACGTGAAACTGTACGGCTACTGGCGATCGTCGTCGACATGGCGCGTGAGAGTGGCGCTTGCCGCCAAGGGCGTTGCTTACGAGACCATACCCATCAATGTTCTCAAGGGAGAGCAAAATACGGAACATTATCTTGCCATGAACCCCATGGGACAGGTTCCGCTGTTGCAAGTGACCGACAGAAGGACCGGTAAGAAGCTCTACCTGTCTCAGTCCATTGCAATTATAGAGTTTCTCGACGACAGCTTCCCGGCCCGCAAATCCCTGCTTCCAAAGGACCCGCAAGAGAAGGCTGCTGCTCGTGAAATGGTGGAGGTAATCAACGCTGGAATCCAGCCTCAGCAGAATATTGTCATGCTCCAGCATTTTGAAAAGCTATCGGAGGGTAAGATCAACGCAGTGGAACAGTCCAAGGTAGCGAATGAACGTGGTCTGATAGCTTTGGAGGAACTGGTCACTCGTCATCACAAGGGACTGTCGGTAGGACCGTATTGCCTCGGCAACTTTTCTCCGACGATTGTCGATATTGTCCTGGTGCCTCAAATGTTCAATGCTCGGAGGTTCGGCGTGAATGTGGTCGAAATGTGTCCCGTGCTTGTGGAGATTGAAAAGGAATGTCTAAAGCATGAATGGTTCGAGGTTTCGCATCCTGCAAACCAACCAGATGCGGTAGAGCTCTAGCTTGAAACGAATGTCGCAAAGATAAAGCTTATTCTACATTTTAATATCGAAAACTCACTTTCTCTCGTAATCTACTACACCTTCACGGAAAGATGTACAACGGTCGATTGAGTGCTCGCCCTTCGTGGATTACCCAAGACTTGTATCGTCCACTGGATATCTGAAGGGAGGGCAGTGCGATTTTACCGGCTCGCAGTCCAAGAACAGTGTAGGAAAGAATCTGCTCCTCATCCGGGGCCAGACAGAGTTCGCCGTCGACCAGCCCAGAGATCAGAAGCCCGTCGGACTGCGCGTCGCCTCCAAAGAAACCGTCTGTCATATTCACCGACAGCGTTTGGTGAAGACTGGTTTTGTTTTTGATTTGATAGCTCACTTTGAACGGGACGGCAACTTTGGGGGCGGAAGGGACGCTCTGAAGCTTTGCCTCGAACGGAGTGTTCTCAATGTAACAGTTGGGACCAACAACGCTGACAGTTGAGGGACTACCGAGGACAAGTGGCCCGTGTGTTTCGATACCGCCAAGACCGATACTACCCTGCGGCACCTCCTCTGGTAGTGCAATAGGTGATGGTAGCCAGTCCACCGAGAGAGCGCCAAAAGGAGCCGTCACTCCGCCTTTCTTGAAGCCATCTTTCAGATTAGCCTGAACAGAGTAAGCTAAAGACAACTTGGAGCCTGCTGCCAGTACACGGCCGAATCCACTTGGTCCAGCTTTGTAAAGACTGTTCGAGCTGTCTTCGCCGGATTTGAGATACATACTCAATGGGGCTTCAGGATCAGGATCCTCCTGTGAGAACGATAAAAAAAATGAGTGTAAGACAATTCAATCAATCATACAACTCAAAAATGGCAAACGGCGTGAGCAGCCGACGTACCTCAAAGCGAACGGCGACGATCTCAGTCTTCAGCCCTTCTACTGCATTGTCCGCTTGAAGAGAGCACTTCATAGTGACGGTTTCGCCATCAATCAATGCAAACTCGTCATCTGGGTCTGCACTGGCGTGACTGTCCACTCCATTAGATGGGTGTCGACTTCCAGAGGGGTACATCTTCCGTACACCATGAACGAAAGTCGCGCTGAGAGGTTGGGCCCAAAGCATAGATCCATTAAACTCGAGCGACACTTCATCGGACGATTCATCCACTGCATCTATTGCAACACTGGTACTTTGCTCCACAGCACCCGCATCAACTTCCTTCCCTTTGGTGCTTCCTGACATTACCGGCCGCTGACGGGAAGCCCTTCTATTAATCTTGGGCTTGTGGCCAGCTGCACGCTCCTGTTTGTACGACACAGTGATATAGAAATCAGTCTTGCATATGTTTCTATCCTCTTGTAGAAGCGCGCCCGGGCGGAAGAAATTCAAAGGAACGAAGGCTGTTTCCCCGCCTTTCATCGAAGATGTCACCGTCCCCGAGTACCCCTGCCCTGTCTCAGCGAGCTCCCAGCCAGCCGGTAGATCGTATCCATAGTCGATCGAAGTCTCTGCCGACAATTGGGACGGTAGGACGAAAATGGGGGTCCGAAAAAGCGGGTCCTTCATGTTAACCGAGCTTTCCAGCTCCGAGCTGAGCTTTTCCGGGGCCACAAGTCGCTTTGTCGAACCACTGGGTGTCATCAAGACAGTGAAGCAGTCCACCCGAAACTTTACATCCGTGCAGCGTTCGGTCGGACCTGCTTGTAGCTTTAAAAGGATTCGATTGACAGTTCCTTCCAGAGACTTCCCGTCGGTAACAGACTCGGATAGGTTTGTTACCGTCATTTCCGGCTGTGGTCCCAGAACTCGCAGGCACCGTGGCCCACGTGAAAATGGTACATGCTCTGGCCTTGACCATGCGGATGCAATATAATTGTCTTCCTCGAAAGGAGTCCGCTTGATATTCACACCTGTCTTGGGTTTCTTCATTTCGATCGTGAGCTCGATCAAAGTAACTTTCTCGACGCTACCTGTGGTCCTTTCAGCTTGCACCGGATAGAACACAACCTTCAGTCCATCACATCGAAGCGGCTTGCCACCAAGGTAACGGAGACTCCACCCCTGTGAATTACTGTGCCAGTTCGACAGCTCGCCCTCCGAAGCAAACCGTGCGCCTCCAGCTGAAGTGACACCAGCCGAGCGCGGTCTTGCACTAACTGAAAACGAGCCTTTCCCTGCAACACCTTGCATCTCGCCACCATTCCCACTTTCATTGGAAGCGATCATTGACAGGTCTTTTGGCAAGTTGACTTCAGTCGACACTACGATTTCCGTCTTTGCCTGAATAATAATGCTTCCTTCACTGCCTTCACTGGCGTTCTGTGCGCCAAGCATGTCATTCGTGGGGATCTGAAGCGCTCCTGCCAAGCTGAGGAGGACTACAGAGTTTACATGCACTGCATAGTCAAGATTTGATCGAATAAGAACCGATGCTTTCACGGGTTCCCCAGCAGTAGCATGAGTCGTCCCGGGAAAAGTTACGGCGAACGAAAAAGGTAGACTGGAATCTTCTTCATTGACACTTGAGTGATACCACTTGAGGGATTCACCACCGCTCAAAGAGGCGAAGTGTCCAAGCGCACGACGAAGATCACGAGAGCTCATCTCTGCATTGAAATAGGAGTCGAGAATCATGGATGCCAGCGTCTGGCTACTCTCACTTACGTCCGACGGCGAAGGCATGTGCTTTCCGTAACATTCGATCAACATGCGCCGAATAGCCAGCTCTAATTCTCGCCAGCCCTGTGCGTGCTTGGCGGCCTTTGTCAGTTGTGCTGCAGCCTCTTCGTGTCGGTTCATTCCAAGAAGAATTCCACCTGCCAAGTAATAAAGCCGGGCGCCAGTTCGACTCGATGATCGCTCCCGGAACGCATCTTCGGCATAAAAACCACGTTTCTCTCTCTGCAGTTCGTTCTCAAAGAGAGTAATAGATCGAAGCACAAGTTCCAATGCTTTTTCTGCGCGAGAGAATCGAAATTCAAATTGAGACGATTAGACTTGTTAGAAGATACGAAAAATGACGACACACTGCAATCGGCAAGACACAAAAGCATGCAATCGGCAAGACACAAAAGCATACTCACCTCTGTGGCCGACAAGAGATTCTTCCTTTAGACGCATCACAAATTCGTCAGTATCTAACGTTCCAACGTAACGCTTACGCATAAGATCACTTAGTTCCGACTGATCCAGTCCATCGTTCTTTGTTCCGATGCCATTCAATTTCGTTTGGTCAATCTCACGAGCCAGTCGCAGTAATGCTTCCGCGGCGGCCTCGCAAGTTCTCCACGGCGAGCAACGGAGAATCATTTCGTCATACTCGTTTCCAAGATCGCCTAGTGCAGTGGGCGGATGTCTCTCGACAAGCTGACACACGACAAGACGTTGACGTGCAATATAAGACCATTCAAACCACTGATCTCCCGTTGCCAAATGATGCCGAGAGCAAAAGACCCGCGAGTGATGGCGCCACTGGTCGGCCGCTGCCAAGAGGCCACTCTCCGTGTGCGAACCAAAACCTGCCAAGAGCAGCTTCAAGTTTAGCCATTCGGCTACAGCTCGACACTGTCCAATCATGTCCTCGGGTGGTGGTGGAACCAAGCTAGACCACAGTCCCTCGTCGTCGTTCATGTCGTTCAATGCAACTTCCACGCTATCTTCGGCATCGGCTACAGAATGCTTCTGTCGTTCCGTCATCTTCGGAGGAGACTGCTCCTGCTTGCCTTCGGTCTTGACGACTTGTCGTGAAAGTGAGTATTGATAGTAGCGCAAAAGGTGACGATAGGCTTCAGCCATGAACTTGAGTGACTTTTCGTGCTTCCATTGAAACTCGTAAAACATGGCAATCTTGAAACAGTAGCGAATCACTAGAGGCATCAGCGGCAACGGTGGCGATTCGTGTCCTCTTCTTCGCTTGTCTTCTGTTATTAATGCAAGCTTGTGTTTTGTCCGACGAGCTTGTCCAAGGTAATACATGAGACTAGCCTCCCGGATGTTTTGGTGCAACTGTCTGAAGGCGTGGCTTGCGGGCATGCCCGTGTCGTTGCACTGCAAATCGGTGGCCGCCCGAAGGAGTGTGACGAGAAAGGGAGGCTCCTTTGGAGGCGGAATACCTCCCCCAGCAATCGGATAGCCAGACATGGCTGTGCTCCATTCGTCTGCTTGAATCATGGTCACGCCCTCCTTCACCAGACCGACAACGTAAATCTTGCACTGTCTCTTTGGAACCAAACTTTCCTGTAGGTGCTCAATGGTATCGAACAGGTGCTGGTCGTGCTCATCCTGTTCTTGCTGTAAGGCGCACACGGTACAAACGACAAGTATAACACTCGGAAGAGCGTGTACGTGCTTCGCCAACCACCCGACCGGTAGAATGCCATCCAAATGGTGGTCTCGAAAGAGACTGGCAAGCTCGTCGGAAGACCTCGCCTTCAAGGCCTGAGGAAAGGCGTGAGCCAAGTTCTGGACACCTTCCGGATCCTTGGAAGGTGGAAATCCATGCTGAGCACTGATCGCTTCGATCCGTGCCCGCTGAAAGAAGCCTTGACCCAGAGTCAGGGCCTTAGCATACGCCGTTTTACCCTCGCCCCCAGCACTAGCACCGGCACCACTTGCCGCCGCACTCGATCGTGGCACACTCTTGCGCCCAAACCCAGCATATATGCCTGGTGTAAAGCTTCCATTCCTTCTCTTTGAAAAGTCCTCCAAGTCGTCGTCATCGCTAGATTCGTCGTCCTCGTCGGGGCGAAAGAGAGAAACGTTACGTTTCTTGTCGGCGGTACCGCCGCTACTGTGGTCTGGTTCCGCGTCTTCGATTAAAACTGCCGCAATGGCGTCCAAGAATCGATCAAATAAGGTGCGACGTGGCGACGGAGCTCCCTCTGGTACTGGACTTGCTTGTTCGCTGGAGGACGGTAAAATAGCGTTCACGGCAAACACCAGCGGAAAGACCCCGACAAGCAAATCTTGGGGGTAAGAGTCCATTTCGAACGGTAAATTGCCCTTGTGCAAGCCCCGAATCAAGCGTTCTTAACACTGATAGTCACTCGGCGAGTTGGGAAACTAGTTGCGACAATAACAAGGTAAGAGACCCAAAGACGGCACTCTTTAACTAACTGTTCAGCCGGTCTTTCACCATTGTGAAAACGCGCGGTGCGGGTTACAAAACAGAGGATATCTCCGGGTTCATCGCTCTTCTCCAGCGAGCTAATTTCTTGAGCCCACGCAGTGAAGACTACCGGTACCGGTAGCCGTATGCCATACCAGGTTAGTTATCAGGTACTGGTACATTGAGGGCTGCCTTGACAGTTACACGTCGGAATCGTAAGAAGTGATGCTCGCTATCGGCACATGAAATGATGAAATCAATCGTCTTCTGGTAGCTGTGTAATACCGGCGGCTAATAGGCAAGGTACCTAGACAAAGCGAATTACGAAGAGGTCATCTATCTACTTTACTAGCTAGGCTGGTGCCTTGCAGCCGTCGCTATTCACTACGATCACCAAATAATGGAATTAGTCAAATGAATAATTTTCTACATAACAATTTGAGTTCCCAGTAAACTGAGAAGTACGCCTGGATTGGCGTCCAAGAAAGGAATAAACGTCGAACGAGGAAATACCATGGCGACACATCCGCCTTCTCCTACCACCATTGTTGACCTGTTTTGAGAAAGAGAGAACGTTTTTGGGTTAGTCTCGTATCGACATTTAACCAAATTACTTTCGGTCTGCATCAACTATATCAGTATCAGTACTTACGAATGGCAATTATCACCAATATCCCTGGCGTCAGCGAGAAGGTCCATATGAACCATCCTTGTCGTATCGCCAAGGAAGCAACCTCTACTGAAAACCATTCTACCCGTAAATCTACGGCTCGCGTAAAGCCGAGCCAATACCTTGTTTGCAAAGCGATCTCGTGGACCACTCAGATAATGCTCTCCTCGCATGCCATCTTCGGTCCCGAACGTCTGGGCGCGAGCAATCAACAAAGACTCTAGACGAGCATACTCGCTACCGTGCGGTACCGTTGACAAAAGGCGATCAGCTTCTATAGAACGCCCTCCTCCGACCTCGACAATGGCACCGATACTTGGTTGTCGTGGACGTCCGGGTGGGCCACCACTTCCTTGTCCTTGCGGTTTGGGCAACTGTTCCCGGTTGAACGACACGTTACCAGTGGCAAGCAAAAAATTGTAATTGCAGCGATCTCCAGTATTCCACAGCGTAGATCCTTCTTCAAAGACACGCGGTCCTTCGGCAATCGACTCGAGGCTACGCTTTTGGGTCGCAGACAGATTCCCAAGGACAGAGTTGCATTCCAATACCCCCAGCAAGTGATCAAAGGCGAAGTGCCCTAGCCCAGACCTCATAGGATATCTTCCCGCAAGGTCTTCGCTTTGCATCGTTGTCATTGCTGCAGCTTCCTCGGCAGCATGCTTGAGTTGTAGCTGCAAGTACTTGCGATATATCTTTGAGCCTCGCTGAAGAATCGCTTCCAAGTCCTTCATCTGCAGCATAATCACTTTCACACCCTCACTCGCGACAGCGATAATGTCTTGGAGAGGTTTATTCGACGCCTTTAGAGCGGAACGTTTAATGTCGGGCTGCAGTGCTACTGGTCCAATCCAGTCGCCTGCATACCAAATGGTAGGAGAGTCGTCGTCTTCGTCAAATTTGTCTTCCGAGAAACCTGGGTCGTCGTCTTTTCTTAGTCTTCCGTCACCATCACCTTCCCTTTCGACACAGGCTCCTTCCCAAACAATACAGAGCGCTTCTATTCTCCTGTTTGCCGGAATAACGACTTTACCATCACAAAAGACTGCGACCTTGGCGATCTCGAGGACTTCCATGGTACTAGCGTACGAAAGAGTCGAGAAGAATGGCACGTTGGAGAGAAGGTTGAGCATGAACCAAGCGTCGGAAATACTCGTTGGGCGTAGATGCACGAGCGGTGGAACTCCAGATACGAGGGAGCTCTTCTTTAGAGCTTTAAGATCAGGTTCGAAATAATCACCAACTAGAGACAGGTTGCGATTGCCACCATCATCAAGACTTGCAGGGTCGATTTCTCCCAAACCTGGCGACTTTAACGTAACCGCACTGGACGAAGCTACAAGCCTTTGTCTATCCAAGCGAATGGTACCAGCTATCCCCGTCGGAGCGACGCGAAGACCACAGTCGACTGGCAAGGCGGATGTGTGAACAACGTAAAGTCGCTCCTTCACATGATCGGGCAGCGCCTGTAGAACCGATAGGGGAGTATGAATCGGGGGTGCTCCAGCTTCATGCAACAGAGCATCGCAATCCTGCAGTGGTAGTTGTCTGAGTTCCTCCGCTCGACCTTTCGACAAAACACCCTGTTTATTTGTAGCACGCGTTAGAAAAGTTAGTTACCTGCAGACGATCAAGCTAGTAGACATCACCAAATCTATAGAACCTACCGTCTTCTCGAGTTCATCAAGCAATGGAGGCAAATTGAGGTGATCACCCGAAAACACCATAGACCGCCCTCTCCATTCGACCTTGAAAGCAAGACAGGGAATCGTGTGAAGCGTGTAAGTAAAGTGGAAGGTTGCTCCCTGGAATCGCAGAGGCTGACCGATGATCGCAGCTCGGTGTCGATGGCTGTGTCGCAAAAGAGTAGGCGACAAGCCAGATAGAGCTGCATACTTTCGAATGAAACTCTTGTAAATCGTCGGTGTGGTTATAACCGATACTCTTGAACCAGTGAGGACTTTCTGAAAGGCGCCAGCATCATGATCGGCATGGCAATGGGTGATGATTACGCCGATAATCATTTGTGGACGAATACCCTCGCGTTCCAGTGTTGCCGAGGAATAAGGTGGAGGATCAATCATGACACCTCGACCATTGATCCAAAGAACGTATCCACTGGTGGAGCCATTCTTATCAAATCCATGCGAGTTACCAAGAACAGTGACTCCAAATGAAGGCGGATGGAATGTACCCGCCAATGCAGCAAGCTTAGTCTCGGTAGGAGAGATGCTTTCCAAAGCCGCAAGTTGGGACTCTTCCGACGCCCCAAATCCTTCTACGGCAATTTCATCAGGAACTTGAACTGACCCACTAAAGCGTGCCTTTCCAACGATAATGTTGTTCTCGTCAACGTCGTGGATAATGTATTCGGTACCTCCTGGCATTTTGAAGATCTCTGCACGGGGCACACTGCGCTCTCGAATCTGCGCTTCCGTAGCACTCATGGGCCACACTGTCGCAACTTCCCCCAGCCATTTCACTTGAGAAAAGAGCCATGATTCTTTTTGTTTGTCGTCATCAAAGGCAGAAAAGTTGCCGATACTGATCAAGGATTCATGGCTCGCCATGCTACCTCTTCGTTGCCCCTCTTCGGGTTCCGCATTGTGCGACGACGATGGGTCCTTTTCGCTAGGTTCCAACATGTCTTGCAGCGTCTGGCTTTTGAATTGCGTCGTTCTCGAGCTAGCGCTGCCAGCGGGCAGGGAGGTTGTCCCAAACGTTGAAAACGAGGCACTGAGGGTCTTCATTTCTGCGTCGATTAGATCTGCGTCCTCTGATCCCTCCGACTCAAAGCCAGGAGGCACCGGCGGTACTCCAATGTTAGGATCCATCTCATCCTTTCCCAAACCCTTGTGGTTTGTCATTTCAAAGTGACAAAACTCCAAGAGCATATCCGTCGACAATTCCTTGAACTCGTCCGTCTTTTCGGCGGTTCGAAAGTGCCGAAACTCCTTGGAAAAGTCGGGTCGAGCGTTCAATGGATACGATGGATCAAAGTCTTCGGGCTCGTGATCCTTGGGCGACTCTGGGGTACGGAACTGCTCTGGACCCAACAATGTCTCTTCAAATACACTGCGAATGTTCTCTTCGGCTTCCCCCGAGTCTACCACCAAGACGCACTTTTTACGACGGACAAAATAATTGAAATAGGCTGGAAACTCGAATTCGGCCAGATTAATGCCCAGCGCTGGACCCATTTCGCGACAAAAGCGTTCGACGGGGACAATATAGACGCGTGGAACGTCCAATCCCAAGCGCATACTGTCTTTAATGGTTTCCGGTGGTATACCCAACTGGACGCGGCCTACGGCTTGTGTCTCGATACTGCCTCCACCACGTGGCAACTTGATCATTTCCAACAATGGCACGGATGCGTATCCTTCTGTGACGAACGGGTCGTCAAAGATACGAGACTTTCTTCGCTTGCTCGTGGTATTAGTAGTGCTCAAGGTCAAGGGGCTGATTTTCGAACCCGTCGATACCGCCTGCCTTGACAATGAGGACTCTGTGAGAAGCGTAGGAGGATCCCTTCTCATGACATCAATGTCATCCAGAGACACACCAGGCAGCCACTGGCTGGGTTGCCGGTAAAAGTCATCTCGTCGGCCCCCCCCACGCCTTGGCGAGGGGCTTCCGGCCAGCGCTTGGTGGGTCGGAATATCTTCAAACGACCGTGTTCGATCCTTCATTTCGTGGCAGAATGTAGTAAGATACGCTAGAGTCACTCGAGGTTATTAACACTAGTAACCAACGCAGCGTACTAATGTGGAATAAAATGTATAATGTATGCTACCAGCAACAATGGTAGACAACCGGTACGTTGCAACCTTCGAAGTGGCAGAGTGGTCTGTGCGCGGCGGAGGAGTACCAGTACCAGTACCATTACCAGTTATGTCACTTGCCCACCTATACCTCACGAGACCTACGTACTGTATGTACCGTACGAATACTGTAGATATTTTCGGCCCTCGCGAAAACTGCTCAGGCCGTTGAAAGAAATAATAAGCATACCACCTGCTGGTAAAATACTTGTACAGTCATACCGGTAACCATGCCATACAGTTACCATTGGTACTATACTGGCAAGGAAAGCTACGTATGTATGTACGTCGTACGGTAGATCAACAAGCAATAAGTAAGTTCGTACCGATAAATAAGCAAGGCCTTTTTGTTCTTTTTTATGGATGAACCCCAGCCTTACTGCCTTTAAGGCCGTCTTGCATCCTGCATCCTGCATCCTGCAGGTTCTCAGAGATGATAATTGGATGATCGTAATTCGTAAGAGACGATAGATGACACTTCTCTTTCTCTGAAGTGTTGCTGCCTGTACGGTACTCCATAACTTTATACGTCTGTATATCATCTTCGAAAGAACGCTTACCATGACCAACATTGTCATTGTTAGCATTGCGCGGACGCCCATTACCAAGTTTTGCGGCTCTCTGTCGAGCCTGAAAGGATCCGAACTTGGATCCGTCGCCATCAAGGGCGCCCTGGCCAAGTTACCCGACCATAATATCCTTATCCGAGAAGCCTTTCTCGGCAATGTTGTTTCAGCCGGCATGGGCCAAGCTCCGGCACGACAAGCAGTCCTGGGTGCCGGCCTTCCAATGAGTACCATTTGCACCACTGTCAACAAGGTGTGCGCGTCGGGTATGAAATCCGTCATGCTGGCGGCCCAGTCACTGCAGTGTGCCGGCAGTATCAACCCCGGCTTTGCCATGCTGGCGGGAGGATTTGAATCCATGTCCAATATTCCGCATTATCTGTCTAGTTCGCGCACTGGTAAAAAACTGGGGCATGCGGAACTCTTAGATGGTGTCATTCATGATGGCCTTTGGGACGCGTACACCGATCAGGTATGTTGTGTGTTTCAGTTGTATATATATGAACTTGTTGTGTCTTTATTCTCTCTATCTCTATTGATTCACACTGTTCCATTAAATTGCTATTCATAATTCCAGCACATGGGCATGTGTGGTGAGAAGTGTGCCGCAGACTATGCCATAACGAGAGAAGACCAAGACGAATACACCAAGGAATCGTACCGACGCGCCCAGGATGCTGTTGCAGCAGGCGTCTTTGAGGAAATCGTCCCCGTGCACGTATCACAACGACGTGGGGATCCGCTGATTATCGACAAGGATGAAGAACCCGGCGCAGTCCAGTTGGACCGAATTTCGTTCCTGAAACCCGCGTTTGACCGCAAGAGCGGTACCGTGACTGCTGCCAACGCGAGTTCCTTGAATGATGGCGCTTGTGCGCTAGTACTCATGACGGAACAAGACGCAATCGACCAGGGAATCACGCCGTTGGCACGGATCCTTGGCTACGGTGACGCGGAGCAGGATCCTGCCGACTTTACAACGACTCCTTCCTTGGCCGTACCGGTTGCTCTCAAACATGCTGGAATAGAGGCTTCCGATGTGCACTATCACGAAATCAATGAGGCCTTTGCAGTTGTGGCAATCGCCAACATGAACCTAATGAACTTGGATCATTCTAGCGTCAACGTCTTTGGAGGTGCTGCCGCCTTGGGTCATCCCATTGGAATGAGTGGCGCGCGGATCGTGGGCACTCTGTACGATGTTTTGAAGCAAAAAGACGCCACAATCGGCTGTGCATCCATTTGCAACGGTGGTGGCGGAGCGTCCGCGATTGTGATCGAGCGACTCAACTAGACTCTGATGCATAGCAAGAACATATACCTCGGTGAACTATACTGGCTCGAACTGAAAGGTAGGCAAGCATGAGTCGAAATACTTAATAGGTTGGGTCAAGCGCCATTTGGATAGCCGATACTCTATGATACATTGTTTCTCGACTATAATCGTGTCCGTCAAGGATAGGCTTTACAGATCCATCCATGAAGGGATTCCTTAGCGCTTTCTCTTGCCAATAATCTCTTCTTCCGTCGGAAAGACGACATTCCCCGACAAGAAGATCCAGATACGATTCGAGGTTTTCGTGTTGATAGGAGGAGGAGCGACCAAGCAACTGTCGACGGCGAGCCTCGCAATTGACTTTCTTCATGGCTACTTATCGGGGTTGTACCGATTCGTTTCGAGGTACGGCAAGATCTCGTTCGTGTAAATCTGCTTTTATCGCAACAGGTCTGCGATAACACACGTCCTTTACACTTCACTTGTTGTTTGTTAACTGCTTTTTCCAGCAGTCGTGATACGATCTAACGGGGCCAAAGTTAATTTGGTGTAGGATTCTGGGGTGTGCATTAATGCTTTCCGGTAATGGCCCAACTGTGTTTTGCCACTAATTAATAGAAAACCAAGCATAGCTGCGAAAAAAATACGGACCATAGTTATTTTGTTACTCCAAGGGAACCGTTGGAAACGCGGTATGTTTCCTTCTGGCAACAACATCAATGTATCCCTTTTGAATTGGCGGCCCTACCAAAAGTTTGTTGCTCATAAAGACATCAAAGCCACTGTCGCGAATCTTGTCCACGAGGATGGCATCGGAGCAACCCTCAAAGCCCTTGAGCAGATTATGGGCGACTTCTGTCTGCATGACTTTTGTATTCTGCAACGTGTTCGGCATACCATCCATGACTGAACATTCGAAACCTTCCACGTCCATCTTTATAAGGCCAACCCCGGTAACCTGCGTGTCCAAGATGTCATCAAGTCGTTCGATCTGCACCGGCATCTCCACTTCAAAGACGTTGTGCGGACTAAACTTGTTGACTCCTCCAACTGTCGAGTGTCCCATGTTTCCCTTGGCGGCGACAATGGTAGAGGTGTCAGTCTTGGTGCCCAACCCGATCGGAAAGAAGATGACGCGGTCGCGGTACTCAGGCTTTACACTCTCTAGTGCACGGAGGCTGGAAGTGACACAGAACTGGTTCTTGGGGTGCGGTTCAAATGCCAGAATTGTTGCGTTGGTCGTCAGGAGCATTTGCAAAATGCAACCACCAATGTTGGCTCCAATTTCAATGTACACTGATGGATCCTTGTTGTCATCACCCTGTTGTTGTTCATCCCACAATGCAGTCAATCCATCACAGTCAGACCACCTGCCTGCGCGTTTGATAGTGTCGCTGACAGCGTCCCTTTCCATGTGGACGCACATGGGGGATGTTTCGCCATTGGTGGCCCGGAAGGTTGTCCAAGCGCAGGTCATATCCTCCAGCTGGGTAATGGGGTTTTCTCTGTCCCAAATCTCCCACCCCTCGCCAGATCCTTTCTTAATGACAGCAGCAGCAGTGTTTTTCTTAATGACAGCAGCAGCGGTGTCTGCCGAATTCGAGGCAAATGACTTTAAAGTCAAAGAATTCAATGACGACTGAACCAAATGTAAAGACTGTCTGCTGTTGGCGAGTGACATGAACAGACAGCCTGCGACAAAACACCCCAAGAAGGAAACATAGGATCGACTTTGGAAAGCTGCTGCTTGCCGAGACATGCTGCTGCTTGGTTCAGCTTAACTTGGGTCTTTGCTTCTTTTCGACTGTTGTGTCGAATGGTTGAGCTTATGAGAAACCTCAAAGAAAAATTAGATCGCCGTGTCTAAAATGACGTGGCAAGTACAAGTCGACTTATTTCTACAGTACGACGGCATATGGCATTGGCATCCAGTATATATGGCATTTGAAAGAATGACGATCGATCACTTCTGGGACTCGATGGTCACAATCGGCAACTTGCCAATAAGAAAGAGCGGAGCAATGACGAGCATCCTCCAAGATGCGATGAAAGGGATGAATGATAACCATGATGAATCGTAATAAGCGTAAAAGACCAATAAGTTGAATAACAACAGTAAACGAAATAAGTGAGCTAGATTACGATCTACGATCCCGGCGCTTGGTTATTCAAGCCAAGTGTACAGGATTCTACAGGGAATTGAACCGTGAGGAACGATGGTTATGGACCGTGGAAACTCCACCAATTGACGAGTCCAATGCGAATGAAACCGTGCTAGAACGGGAGAATCGTTCCTTGGACACAGCATCCGTTTCAGCAACGTAAAAGACAACGTGACTAACTTCCGGGACTCCATTAGGATTCCCAACACAAACTTCCGGGACTCCATTAGGATTCCCGACACCCCTCTTCGATTTAGCCATGGGAATAGCCGCAGCGGGAGCTTCGCGGGTCTGGGCAACAATCGAACCTTCCTCAATAACAGGAGTTTCAATGAGAGACAGCTTGTAAGTTGCTTCCGAAGCAGGAACATTCTTGGTGCCAAGGTTGGCGAGCTGGTATTTGTTGCCGTCATTGTGAAGTAGTTTAATATGTCCGGCTTGACGAGCTTGTTGAATGTAATACCATCGGCGTGCAATGTGTCGAGACATACTGGTAGTGCGTTGATTGCGAGTAGCAGCCATACCGGACAAACTGTCAGGGAACATGGTAACAGTGAAAGGACGGTCTTGATCACCGTACACGAGATTGCAATAAATCATGGCGGTTTGCCTAGACGCCATGACAGCAACCGTCATCGTGTTGGTTTCAGACTCGCACGAAGACGCTGCAATAGGATTTGGAAAAAAGGAAGAGAAGTTAATCAA
>Ga0307981_1001341_pt1 | contig 22308 bp, 19 predicted proteins | sample OrgLakmetagen987_FD_201849 | JGI IMG/M metagenome (GOLD analysis project Ga0307981, IMG submission 201849) | Saline water microbial communities from Organic Lake, Antarctica - #987 | ecosystem: Environmental > Aquatic > Non-marine Saline and Alkaline > Saline | place: Antarctica: Organic Lake... | reverse complement strand
GCTGTTGAAATGCTTTTTTATCATAATAGGAACAGTTTTGCACTCTTACTTAGTCTTATTAGAGATGCGTTTATAAGGAGGTCATATGGTTATGAATGGGGCTTGTTAAAATCTCGCTTTCGCGAAAGCGGAATAAAAAAAATCTTCTTTTCTATAAATTAATGTATATTTAAGAGCCAACTTAACATATGAAGGAATTACGATATTACGACTTGGGTTACTCGGAGGTTTTTATTTTTGAAAATTATTTGATCAACCAGATTAAAGAAGGAGAAATAGTGACGGTAGATCATGCGCAAGTCTTGAAAGCGATGATTAATAAACATTTTTCAAATCGCAAAATGATTTATATAGGAAATAGAGTCCATTCATACTCTGTTAATCCGTTGGTGTATTTAAAAGTAGCAGAAATTGATAATTTGTTAGGGATAGGAATTGTCGCAAATTCTGAGATAAAACAAAGTACAGCAAATTATGAAAAGCAATTCAGCGCAAAACCATTTAAGATCTTTTCAAATATGAACGAAGCGATCGTTTGGGCGACGGAGCAAATATCTTTATGGACGTAAAAAGTTCCTTTAATTTGAAATAAAGTAAGTAATTATTGTCGGAATTGATTTAATTTAAATGCCGTAAACGAACCACTTAATTTTATGAATATCATCCACATCAGTGCAGAGTGTTTTCCAGTCGCCAAAGTAGGTGGACTTGCAGATGTTGTGGGGGCACTTCCTAAATATCAAAATGGTCAAGGAGAAAATGCGAGTGTCATTATGCCCTTTTATGACCTTGCTTTTACAAAAACACACAGCTTTAAAAACATTGGAAGTGGGAGTGTCCATTTAGCTCAAGAACATTATAAATTCAACGTTCTCCAGCCCGTAGACATAGACTTGGGTTTTACACTCTATTTGATTGATATTCCAGCATTGCTCTTTAAAGATTACGTTTATTCTGCCGACGATTCCAAAAGATTTACTGCCTTTCAAATTGCTGCGCTGCAATGGTTAGGGACACAAAAGCAACTGCCAGACGTAATTCACTGCCACGACCATCATACAGGACTAGTTCCTTTTATGATGCAATATTGTTATGATTTTGAGTTGTTTAAAAATACAGCCTCTGTGCTGAGCATTCACAATGCACAGTATCAAGGGTGGTTTTCTCACGAACTTATAGATTATATCCCTGCTTTTAATGCAGAGCACGCAGGACTGCTAGATTGGAATGGTAATATAAATCCGCTCGCCTGCGCTATTAAATGTGCCTGGCGTGTGAACACCGTTTCTCCTAGTTATATGGAAGAATTGAAACATCAGGCTAATGGGTTAGAAGGTTTATTAAGTCATGAGTCTGCAAAATGTGTTGGGATTCTCAATGGAATAGATACACAAGTTTGGGATACGGCCACCGATTCCTATCTGGTAAAGAACTATAGCGTAGCAACAAATACAAGTGGTAAAAAGGCTAATAAGAAATGGCTATGCGACACCTATATGCTTGATGTCGATCAACCACTTTTTGCCTTTATAGGAAGGCTTGTTTATGAAAAGGGCTCCGATCTTTTTCCAGAAGCCTTTGAACAAGTGCTCAATAATCAAAATGTTTCTATCTTGTTATTAGGATCTGGAGATCCTAAAACAGAAGAACAGTTGATTGCTTTAAAAGAAAAATTTAAAGGCAAATACAATTTGCACATAGGTTATGATGAGAAATTATCACACATCGTCTACGCAGGAGCAGATTTTTTACTTATGCCATCTCGAGTAGAGCCTTGTGGCCTCAATCAGATGTATTCCTTAAGGTATGGAACCATTCCAATTGTTAGAGGTATTGGCGGGTTAAAAGATACGATTGTGGATATAGAAGATGGCGGCTTTGGATTGATGCATGACGATACGACGGTGGAGCAAATAGTATCTTCTGTGAAAAGAGCAGCCACCCTTTATAAAGATCAAGTAAAAATTAAAAAATTGAGAAAACAGATCATGAACATAGACCATTCTTGGGATCGATCTGCAAGAATCTATATACAACTCTATAACTCATTAACCGACTGATTATGATGAATGACAAAGTTTTAAGTATCATATTAGGTGGCGGACAAGGAACAAGACTTTATCCACTTACTGAAACCAGAAGCAAGCCAGCAGTAAATATCGCTGGAAAATACCGATTAGTTGATATACCCATTTCCAATTGCATCAACTCTGGTTTAAAGAGAATGTATGTATTGACACAATTTAATTCTGCTTCATTAAACAGGCATATTAAGAATACCTATCATTTTAGTTTTTTTAGCTCAGCATTTGTAGATGTTCTTGCTGCCGAGCAAACTCCAGACAACAAAGGCTGGTTTCAAGGTACTGCCGATGCTGTTAGGCAAAGCATGCATCATGTCTTGAGACATGATTTTGAATATGTATTAATTTTGTCTGGTGATCAATTGTATCAAATGGATTTTAATGAAATGCTCCAAGCACATATAGATGCAGGGGTAAAAATATCTCTTGCTACGATTCCTGTAAATGAAAAAGACGCACCGTCTTTTGGTATTCTTAAGACGGATCATGACAACAACATCACTTCGTTTATTGAAAAGCCAGTTACAAGTTTATTATCAGATTGGACCAGTCCAGTAAGTGATGAAATGAAAAACCAGGGCAAGAATCACCTCGCCAGTATGGGGATTTACATTTTTAATAAAGATCTATTGATAGAGCTCATGAACGATAAGAGCACTATTGATTTTGGTAAAGAAATTATTCCACAGGCAATTGGTAAACATAAAATACGGAGCTATCAATTTGAGGGGTACTGGACAGACATAGGAAATATAGAATCGTTTTTTGAAGCTAACTTAGGTCTTACTGATGACATCCCCGAGTTCAATCTTTATGACGATAAGCAACGTGTTTTTACCAACGCCCGATTGTTGCCTACCTCAAAAATATCAGACACTCATCTAAAAAAGGCCGTTATTGCTGAAGGTTGTATCATTCAAGCTGCCAAAATTGAACGTTCTGTTATAGGAATACGTTCTAGAATTGGAAAAGATTCTACGGTAATCAATACGTATATGATGGGTAATGATGACTATGAATCCCTAGAGAAAATCGAAACATCAAATATTAAGATTCTGGCAGGAATAGGGGATCGATGCTATATAAAAAACACCATTATCGATAAAAATGTACGTATAGGAGATGACGTAAAAATCGATGGAGGGCCACATTTAAAAGATCAAGAAACGGAGTATTTTGTGGTAAAAGATGGTATTGTTGTCATTAAGAAAGGCGCAGTTATTCCTAAAGGTTTTTCACTTTAAATGATGGCTGAGGTAATCGCACACAGTCGTTTTACAGATTTTGACATCGACTTATTCCAAAGTGGTAAGCACTATAGATTGTATGAGAAATTTGGTTCTCATGTCATGAACGTTAATGGGGTAGTAGGGACCTATTTTGCCGTTTGGGCACCTAGTGCCAAAAGCGTTTCTGTAATTGGAGACTTTAATTTCTGGACAGAAAATGAACACCAGCTTCAAGTGAGATGGGACAGCAGCGGTATTTGGGAAGGCTTTATTCCAGGGGTAAAACACGGCGCAACCTATAAATATAAAATACAATCTTCACACAACAATACGGTAACTGAAAAGGCTGACCCCTACGCAGGTCGTTGCGAGCATCCACCTCGTACCGCAAGTGTGGTGTACGATTATCAACCCAAATGGAATGATCAAAAATGGATGAAGTCGCGCAAGAAAAATAACGCGCTTGATGCTCCATACTCCGTATATGAGGTTCATTTGGGCAGCTGGAAACAAAAGATAGAAGAAGATCGAAGTTTGAGTTACCAAGAGTTGTCTTTGGATCTGGTCGCTTACGCGAAAGAGATGCAATTCACACATATCGAGTTTATGCCAGTCATGGAATTCCCTTATGATCCATCTTGGGGCTATCAAATCACTGGTTTTTTTGCCCCTACGGCAAGATTTGGTTATCCCGAAGAATTCCAAGAATTGGTTAACGCTTGTCATAATGCCGGCCTGGGAGTCATATTAGACTGGGTGCCATCGCATTTTCCAGAGGATGCGCATGGATTAGGTTATTTTGACGGGACACATTTATACGAGCATCCTGATAGAAAAAGAGGGTACCATCCCGACTGGAAATCTTTGATCTTTAATTACGGCCGTAATGAAGTAAAAAGTTTTCTAATTTCTAACGCACTTTTTTGGCTCGATCAATATCATATTGATGGTCTGAGAGTTGATGCGGTGGCCAGCATGCTGTTTTTAGACTACTCCAGAGAAGAAGGAGAATGGGACCCTAATATTTATGGAGGTAGAGAAAATCTGGAAGCCATTGCTTTTCTTAAAGAAATGAACGAGGCCGTTTACCTCAATTATCCAGATACACAAACTATTGCAGAGGAAAGTACGAGCTTTCCCATGGTAAGCGCACCCACTTCAGTCGGCGGCCTTGGTTTTGGGATGAAATGGATGATGGGATGGATGCATGATACATTACAATATTTTAAAAAAGAACCCATTTACAGACGCCACCATCAAGACGATTTGACTTTCTCGATGACTTATGCCTTTACGGAGAATTTTATGTTGCCCTTATCTCATGACGAAGTAGTTTATGGTAAAAGCTCCATACTGGGAAGAATGCCAGGAGACGAATGGCAAAAATTTGCAAATTTAAGATTGCTCTATTCTTATATGTTCACTCACCCAGGCGGTAACTTAATGATGATGGGATCTGAATTTGGACAACATGAAGAATGGGATTTTAACGGGAGTTTGGACTGGGACCTGACTCAATATGATCCACACCAAGGAATTCAAGAGGTTGTAAAAGACTTGAACAAACTTTATAAAAATGAAAAAGCCTTGCACGAGAAGCAATTTAGTATAGAGGGCTTTGAATGGATTTCTTATGAAGATCACGAGAATTCAGTGATCAGTTTTATAAGAAAAGGAAAGGATTCTCATCTAGTAATTGTCTGTAACATGACACCGGTAGTCAGAGAGCATTACCGCATAGGCGTGCCAACTCATAAGAAGTATAAATTGCTGTTTAATAGTGATGACTCTAAATATGGTGGCTCCAACTTTAAAGTTAAAAAATCCTTTATCGCTCAAGAAAAAGAATGGCAACATAGAAAGCAAAGTGCAGAGTTGCGATTGCCTCCTTTGGGGGTTTTAGTTTATGGTTAGAAGAATAAGGGATTTGTGTTTTTATCTAGTGTAGGAGTTTGATTGTATAATTTTCTTAAAATATCCTAAAATAGGGACTTAAAGCGTACAGCTCTTGTCAATTGACTTTTTTTATGGGAAGTAGCTTTTGGGTTTTCTTATTTTAAAGAAAAACAAACATGAAACTAATAAAATCAATTTCCATCGCATTAATCGTTTTAATTACATATGGTTGTGGACCAGCGGTGACTGCAATGAAACCTACAAATGACAATTTAGATAAGTACCGTACATTCTCATATGTACCCAACGCAGCTTTGGAAATGCCAGATAAAAATGCCAAAGACGGTGTAAATCGTATGGTCATTCAAGCCATAAATGATAATATGATAGATGCCGGTTATGAATTAGAGCGGGATCAACCAGATTTACTGCTACTCATCAGTTCTAAGATCTATCAAGAGACAGAATTGGAAAGAGACCCTATTTATGCTTCTTATGGGTATTACAACCGTCCAGGGCTAAGTGTAAATCCATATTATAGCAATTATTATTACAGAGGCTATACTACCTTTCCTAGAGTAGTAGGTTATGATACCGATACCTATAATTATAAAGAAGGTACTCTTATTATTTAGTTGGTAGATCGAGAAACTAATGAAACGGTCTGGAAAGGTCTAAGTAGCACAAGTATTTATGATAGTGCTAATGTAACAGCCATGACTAATTTGGTCAATGCTATTTTTAAAAAATATCCATTGATGACTAAGAAATAAAATTTAAATAAATAGAGTTTATCAAAGATTGGTGTGATAGCCAGTCTTTTTTTTAAATATAGCTCAGTAGGTTATTCATATAATTATAATCGGTAGAGGAATTTATTTATTCAATCGTTTATTCAAGTAAGCTTAACTTATAGGCTGTTTTTATAATAAAATTGAATATTATTTCTAGTATCGGTTCTTCTTTTCGGCTCTGCGTAAGACAAAACACTAAGAGTTTCTTTAATAAATAAAACTGCTTTCCATATAAAGGGAGGTAAGGAGCTTTGACACCTTATACATAAATTATTTTTTTCTCTTCTCAAACCGATGTGAAGAAAGAATCATCTGGCAATGCATTCAGAAGGGGCGATTCTTTTGAAAATTAGTTGCTAAACAAAATGTTTTATGAACCCTTAGAAGACTGCGTTAAAATTCCATTAATGCTGCTCCTTTCCCAAAATTGTTATCCTACCTTAGTGCAAAACAAAAAATATATCATGAAAAATTTAGGATTATTAGTCACCTTACACGCAAAACCAGAACAAGCAAATACAGTAGCTGACTTTATTAAAGGAGCTGTAGAATTGGCTAAGAAAGAAGAAAAAACATTGACTTGGTACAGCTTTAGAATAGACGAAACTACTTTCGGAATTTTTGATACGTTCCAAGACGAATCTGGTCGTGAAGCACACCTTAATGGAGAGATCGCAAAAGCCCTGATGGGAAAAGCAGATGAATTGCTATCACAAGCACCAGATATCAAGAAAATTGAAATCCTTTCTGCTAAATAGCACCTTCTAAAACAAGCTGAAGCTGTTATGGAAAAAGCAAAGGCAAAAGAACTAAACACAAAGAGGAATAGCAGCGTTGTAGATGTTGGAGCAAATCAAGTAGTTTTTGTTCGTATGCATGTTACATGCTTGGGTAGTGCAGATATTTCATTGAATAAAGCAAAGACTGCATGTTTCTTTGACATGCCATCCAGAAAAACAGGAAAGCTATCACAACCAGAAACAACTCTTTTCAATACAGAGCATTCAAATAACGGATTGATTTCTTTTCCAGCTGGAACTCCACTAGAAGATAAAGAAAGAAATGTGACAGGTGCTTTTGGAGTAAGAGGTAATCATCTAGAGCATGATCATGCAGTGGCCTAGCTGTTGTGAGTGCTATTGAATACCATTAGATATTTGATGAAAGCCCACTTTTTAAGTGGGCTTTTTATGCGAACTGATCACCGTATTTTATAACGATTCTGCTTTATAAAGCAGCCTGTACTTCAGAAAGCGACATACAAAATCGCAATTTTGTCCATGACCGTTTATTATAATTGCGAATTCCATAATTCTGAGTTATCGTTTTTATCAAATTCTCAAGGGTCAGCGTTGCGTAACTATCTCCTATTTAACAAGCTGATAGATCAATATTTTTCATAATTTACACAACTGGGAGCGTCTTGCCAAAGCGCTTTTTAAAATACTGAATATCATCATCTTATGATTACAAATACAGAGTTACACAGTCAGGGAAATGTCTTTCCAGGTAAATTGACTTCATTTGACCATGTCGTAGATACACTCACCTTTCATGCAGATAATGGTGTGATTTTGCGGGTTCAAATCTTTCGCGACAGCTTGTTACGTTTTAAATACGGTACCGGTGGAAAACTTGAAAAGGACTTTTCTTATGCGGTAGAGGCCACTAGTAATAGAGGTTATAACAAGCTAAGTGTTGTAGAAAAGAAGAATTACTACGAGATTACTACCTCAAAGATCGTTTGTCATATCGCAAAAAAAGATTTAAAATCTCGCATTTTTGATCTGACAGGAAAAATCATCTGTGAAGACGAGTTAGGCTTTCATTATGAAGAGAGCTATAAATACGGTGGAGAGATAGTAAAAATGTCTAAAAAGGCCCAGCCTGGTGAGAGTTATTACGGTCTCGGCGATAAGCCAGCAGATAATAATTTGCGTGCCAAACGATTTGAAATGTGGGGAACAGATCAATATGCATTTGGTAAACACACAGACCCGCTATATAAGAATGTACCCTTTTACGTAGGCCTTCAAAACAAAATTGCCTACGGGATTTTCTTTGATAATACTTTTAGATCCTTCTTTGATTTTGCACAAGAGCGTCATCATGTGACCAGCTTCTGGGCACAAGGGGGGAATATGGATTATTATTTTATTTACGGTCCAGACGTGAATAGCGTGGTGAGTGGTTATACAGAGCTTACCGGCAAACCAGAATTACCGCCTTTATGGGCGCTTGGTTTTCACCAGTGTAAATGGAGTTATTATCCAGAAAGTAACGTTAGAGAAATCACTTCAAAATTCCGGGAGTTACAAATTCCTTGTGATGCTATTTATTTGGATATCGATTACATGGACGGCTTCCGTTGTTTTACGTGGGATAAGGAGAAGTTTCCTAACCCTACTAAAATGATTAGTGATCTAAGGGAAGAAGGTTTTAAGACCATAGCCATTATAGATCCGGGAATCAAGGTAGATCCAGATTATTATGTCTACAAAGAAGCTATGGAAAACGATTACTTCTGTAAACGTGCTGATGGTCCTTATATGAAAGGAAAGGTCTGGCCAGGAGAATGTTATTTCCCAGATTATACCAACCCTAAAGTAAGAACTTGGTGGGCAGATTTATTCAAAGGTCTCATTGCAGATAATGGACTTGCTGGTATCTGGAATGATATGAACGAACCTGCGGTGATGGAGGTTCCTAATAAAACTTTTCCAAATGATGTACGTCATGACTATGACGGTCATCCTTGTTCTCACAGAAAAGCACATAACATCTACGGTGCTCAAATGGCTAGGGCTACGTATGAAGGTGTCAAGAAGTATATATATCCTAAACGTCCATTTGTCATCACAAGATCTGCTTATTCTGGTACACAACGATATTCCTCCAGCTGGTTTGGTGATAATATAGCAACTTGGGAACATTTGAGTATTGCAAATATTCAAGCGCAACGCATGGCACTTTCAGGAATGTCATTTGCAGGATCTGACATAGGTGGTTTTGCAGAGCAGCCTACAGGGGAGCTTTTTGTAAGATGGATTGCCCTTGGTATTTTTCACCCCTTTTGTCGTGTGCACTCTAGTGGTGATCATGGAGATCAAGAACCCTGGACGTTTGATGAGGATGTGACCAATATCACTAGAAAATTTATCGAGCTGCGATACAAGTTACTCCCTTATCTCTACACTGCCTTCTGGCAATATGCTGAAGAAGGAACTCCTATGTTGAAATCACTAGTGGTGTACGATCAAGAAGATGCACAGACACATTATAGAAATGACGAATTTATTTTTGGAGATCAAATCCTAGTTTGTCCCATATTAGAACCTAACGCCAAAGGTCGTAGAATGTACATACCTCGAGGGGAATGGTACAATTTCTGGACTCGTGAAACGATTACTGGAGGAAAAGAAGCATGGGTAGATGCCGATATAGACGAGATCCCTTTATTCGTTAAGGCTGGTTCCATCATCCCGCGCTATCCTGTAATGCAATATGTAGGAGAGAAGAAAATAGAGTTCTTAACTTTAGACGTTTATTATACCATAGGTAAAGAAAAATCGGTGGTTTATGAAGACGCAGCAGATGGGTATGATTATAAAAAGGGCCGTTTTAGTCTTAGAAATTTAAATTTTAAAGGCAAGGAAAAAGAGATCATTATTTCTCAATATAAAGATGGAAAATATGCGGCAGAATATGAAACCTTGCGTTTTAACTTTATAGGCTTACCATTTGAAATCAACTATGTAGAAGTAGATAATGTAAAAGTTTCATTGGAAGATTTGAAATACGATCAAAAAACTGAAACCCTATATGTAGACAAGAATTTTGCAGAGCTGCACATTGTAGGGAAATAAAATTTTAAGTTATTTATGTAGAAAAGAGAAGTCAAAAGACTTCTCTTTTTTTATAAACGTTTTTTGAAAAGAACGATGTGTTTTATCGCTTTCGCGAAAGCGGAACACTAATAAGCTTCCAGAACCCATTCTTGCGAAGGAGATTTTTAGCACTAAAAATATTATAGTTAAAAAGGTATAAAATTAAATTTTGGAAAATTAAATGCTTTAATATTGCACTCGAAATGCAAATAAAAGTCAGAAATTTTTCTATAATAACGATGTTGTTCGTTTTTGGATTCCAATTATTGGGTATCCATAGCTTTGCATCTAACGCCGCTTTTGACTTCAACCATGCTGAAGTAATTGATGATTCGATTACAACACAAAATAAAGAATTTACTACTGACCCTTTATCAGATCCTATTTATTTCTTTGCAGAATATCTGGAAGAAGTAGGAGAAGAAGATCTTGAAGAAGAAAGTAATCCAAAAGAGTTTTTAAGTAATTTTTCTCATTTAAAAAGTAATTCCCCTTATAGAATTGCTCTTCAAACTATAGAGGCTGATTGTAAATTTTACTCTCGTAAAAACCAGCCTCCGTTTTCACTTCCTTTATACATAAAGTATCTGGTTTTTAGACTGTGATATTGATGAACTGAGATAGGCAAGCCTTCTCAGTAAACTTTTATTATATCAGCCACTTGTTTTCTATAACATAATTAGAACATGGTTGTAATTCACTCATCACTTATCATCATCAAAATATTAAATTAACATGAAGCAAGTTATTTTGCTAATCGTTGCATGCGTCTTATTATCAAGCTGTAACGAGCATAAAGAAAACCATCACAAAGAAGTAAAACATTTAGTAACGAGTCCCATACAACTAGATACCACTATTACTAAGGATTACGTAAGTCAGATTCATTCTATTAGACATATTGAATTAAGAGCTCTAGAAAGAGGCTACTTACAGCATATAGCCGTAGGTGAAGGACAATTAGTTAGAAAAGGGCAGTTAATGTTTCAAGTAATGCCTAATGTTTACAAGGCAGAGCTCTCAAAAGCAGAGGCCGAAGCAGAGGCGGTTGGTATTGAGTATAACAACACTAAACTTCTAGTTGAAAATAAAATCGTTTCCCCTAACGAGTTAGCTCTGGCAAAAGCAAAGAAAGACAAAGCACAAGCGGAAGTCTTAATGGCTCAAACTCATTTGGGTTTTACAACAATTAAAGCTCCTTTTGAAGGTATTATTGATCATTTTTTAGTGCGAGAAGGAAGTTTGCTAGATGAAGGCGAGTTGCTTACTACATTATCTGATAACAGTCAGATGTGGGTTTATTTTAATCTTCCAGAATCTGAGTATTTAGATTACATGATGAATGGTCATAGGGATGATAAAACCCAAGTAGGTTTATTGCTGGCTAACAATCGTGAATTTAATCACAAAGGAATAGTAGAAACTATAGAAGGAGAATTTAATAACGAAACAGGAAACATAGCTTTTAGAGCTACTTTTCCTAATCCAGATAGAATTTTACGTCATGGTGAGACGGGTAGTATTTTAATGACCCTGCCGCTCAAAAATGCTATTATTATTCCGCAAAAAGCAACCTTTGAAGTTCTAGATAAGAAATTTGTTTTTGTGATTGATAAGGATAATATCATACGTCAGAGAGAAATTAAAGTAGGAGCAGAGTTGCCACATCTTTTTGTTGTTGAAAAAGGTCTTACGGTAAAAGACAAGGTGTTGCTTGAGGGGTTGAGATTAGTGAAAGTAGGAGAGAAGATTTCTTACGATTTTGTGCCTCCTGCAGAAGCCATTTCCAACTTAGGACTCTACGCAGAGTAATACCAACTTAAAAATACCAACAGATGTTTAGCAGATTTTTAAAACGGCCAGTACTGGCCATCGTTATTGCTATTGTGATTGTTTTTATGGGCTTATTGTCTATCAATAAATTACCAGTTTCACAATTTCCAGAAATAGCACCTACTACAGTAAATATATTTATAGCTTATCCAGGTTCAAGTGCAGAGGTGCTGGTCAACTCTACACTTATTCCTTTAGAAACAGCCATTAACGGTGTTCAAGACATGAGGTATATCGCTTCTGATGCTACCAGTGCAGGAGAAGCGACTATACGTATTATTTTTGAGCCAGGAACTGATCCTAATGAAGCGGTTGTAAGGGTAAAAACTCGTGTGGATCAAGTCATGCCCTTATTGCCAGAATTAGTGCAGCGGGAAGGAGTTATCATCACTCCAGTGCAACCGAGTATGTTGATGTATGTCAACTTGTTCAGTGATGCAGATAAAAATGATGAAAAATTCCTTTATAATTATTCTTACACTAAAATCATACCTGAGATTCAACGTATTGAAGGAATTGCTAGTGCTCAAATATTGGGAAGCCGTAAGTACGCAATGCGGGTATGGTTAAAACCAGATCGAATGAGAGCCTACAACATCTCTGCCGAAGAAGTTCTACAAGCTATGGACGAGCAAAGTGTCATCGCGAGACCAGGAAGAATAGGGCAAAGCTCTGGGATCGAAGCACAATCTCTGGAATATGTATTGACCTATGAAGGCCGTTATAATAAAGAAGAGCAGTATAAAGAGATCATTATAAAAGCAAATTCTGAAGGAGAAATTCTCAAACTCAAAGATATTGCTGAGGTAGAATTAGGTAGCGAGTTTTTTGATATTTATTCTAATCTAGATGGAAAACCATCTGCTTCTATTGTATTGAAGCAAACTCTAGGAAGTAATGCCAGTGAGGTTATTCAAAAAGTAAAAGATAAATTAAAAGAATTTGAGACCGAATTACCGCCAGGTGTGGCATACAAAATTAGTTATGATGTATCTAATTTTCTAGATGCTTCTATCGAGCAAGTAATTCATACGTTGAGAGATGCTTTTATACTGGTTGCGATAGTGGTATTCCTGTTTCTGGGAGATTGGAGATCCACGCTTATTCCTATTATAGCCGTGCCTATATCTTTAATAGGCGCATTTTTTGTGATGCAATTATTCGGTCTTTCGATAAATTTAATCACCTTATTTGCTCTGGTGCTGGCCATAGGGATAGTAGTAGATGATGCCATTGTTGTGGTAGAAGCCGTCCATGAAAAAATGGAAGAAGAACACTTAAGCCCTTATAAAGCGGTAAAAAAGGTAATCAAGGAAATAGGAGGTGCCATTATCGCCATCACCTTAGTAATGGTTGCCGTTTTTATTCCTATTTCTTTTATGTCAGGTCCAGTAGGAGTGTTTTACAGACAGTTTTCTATAACTATGATTGGAGCTATTTCTATTTCTGCTATTGTTGCTTTGACGCTTACTCCAGTATTGTGTGCTATGATTCTAAAAGACAATCATGGGAAACCTAGAAAAAAATCTTTAGTAGATAAATTTATAGACGGTTTCAACTCCAGATTTGAAAAACTTACCGGTAGATATATCAAATTGTTGAGGCTTATTGTGAATAGAAGAGTGATTACTTTTTCTATTTTGATAGTCTTTTGTGTTGGGATATTTTTCACCAATGAAGTATTGCCTTCTGGCTTTATTCCTAATGAAGATCAAGGAACCATTTATGCGATCATTCAAACGCCGCCTGGAGCTACGCTGGAAAGAACTAATGATGTGGCTCAAAAATTACAAAAGCTATGTTTGGAAGTAGATGGAATAGAATCTGTTTCTTCTCTAGCCGGGTATGAAATTATGACCGAAGGTCGTGGTTCTAATGCAGGAACATGTTTGATCAACTTAAAGTCTTGGTCAGAAAGAGAACACTCTGTTCATGAGATCATGGAAGAGCTGGAAGAGAAAAGTGAAGGATTAGGAGCTGTGATTGAATATTTTGAACCACCAGCAGTTCCAGGTTTTGGCTCTTCAGGAGGTTTTGCAATGCGTTTACTGGACAAGAATAACAGTACCGATTATCAAGAATTTGATAAGGTAAATAAGAATTTCATGACCGCTTTAAGCAAACGAGAAGAGCTAACAGGTGTGTTCACCTTTTTTGCGGCAAACTATCCTCAAATAGACTTGAAGATCAACAATGAGGCGGCAATGCAAAAAGGGGTTTCTATAGGAAAGGCTATGGAAAATCTAAATATATTAATAGGAAGTACCTACGAACAGGGTTTTATACGATTCGGAAGATTTTTTAAAGTGTATACGCAAGCAGGGCCAGAATACCGTAGGCTTCCATCAGATTTAGAGAAACTCTATGTAAAGAATGATACTGGAGAAATGGTACCTTATTCGTCTTTTATGACTTTAGAAAAAAAATTAGGACCTAATGAGATTACCAGATATAATTTATATAATTCTGCCTCGATAAATGGATTGCCAGCCGAAGGTTTTACCAGTGGAGATGCGATAAAAGCCATTCAAGAAGTTGCAGAAGAAACCTTACCTCGTGGTTATGATATCGCATGGGAAGGATTGTCCTATGATGAGGCCGGTAGAGGTAGTGAGTCCATTTATATCTTTGGAATCGTATTGTTATTTGTATATCTAGTTCTAGCAGCACAGTATGAAAGTTTCTTGCTGCCACTAGCCGTTATTTTATCATTACCAGTTGGGATATTTGGTTCCTTCCTATTACTTAAGTTTATGGGGCTAGCAAACGATATCTACGCACAGATAGGTTTGATCATGCTGGTCGGTTTATTGGGTAAAAACGCGGTGCTTATTGTCGAGTTTGCTGTCCAAAAACGAGATCAAGGCGCAACCATTTTTGAAGCAGCTATTCAAGGTGCCAAAATGCGTTTTAGACCTATTTTGATGACGTCTTTTGCATTTATTGCCGGATTGATACCGCTTGTCTTAGCCTCTGGCGCAGGAGCAATAGCAAATAGGACTATAGGTGCATCTGCAATGGGAGGTATGTTATTAGGTACCTTATTAGGTGTTATAGTCATTCCTGGGCTCTATTACATTTTTGCTACCATGGCAGATGGTCGCGGCCTTATCAAGAACGAAACTAGAGTTACCGTTTCTGAAGAATATTATAAATATTCTGAAGAAGGAGATACGACTAGAAAGGAACTTAGTAGGCTTAGAAAGCTTATCAATAAACTCGGTTTAAAAAGTACAACAGACAAAGAATAATATTATGTTTTCATATAAAAATAATTTAATAATAATCGGATTAGTGTTTTTACTTCTTCAATCTTGCGTTCCTACAAGGAACGTAAGAGAGGTAAAAACCCAACTTCCTGAGAGCTACCAACTAGAGCAAGGGGACACTATAACCAGCGCTCATAAAAAATGGAACGACTTCTTTACAGATCCACAACTACATACGCTCATTGAACAAGCCTTGGCAAATAACCAAGAGTTGAACATAATGCTACAGCAAATTGCGGTTTCACAAAATGAAATACAAGCTAGAAAGGGTGAGTATTTACCATTTGTAAATCTGCGTGCTGGTGCTGAGGTGGAAAAAGTAGGTGAGTTTACTAGAAATGGTGCGGTGGAAGAAAACCTTAATATCAGAGAAGGAGATGCTTTTCCAGATCCACTTACCAACTATCAAGTGGGACTTTTTGCATCTTGGGAATTAGATGTTTGGAAAAAATTGCGCAACTCTAAAAAAGCTGCCGTAATGGAATACCTAGCTACTGTAGAAGGTAAAAACTTTATGGTCACTAACTTGGTGGCAGAAATTGCTGGTTCTTATTATGAATTGCTAGCCTTGGATTATGAACTTAAGATTATTAATCAAAACTTAGAAATTCAAGGTGCTTCACTGGAGATTGTAAAGATTCAAAAACAAGCGGCAAGAGCAACAGAGTTAGCCGTAAAACGTTTTGAAGCCGAAGTTTATAAAAACAGGAGTGAGCGATATGATATCAAGCAACAAATTGTAGAGGTAGAAAATAAAATTAACTTTTTAATAGGGCAGCAACCTACAGTTGTAATGCGTAGCAATCAGGATTTTATTGAAATTGAAATTGATAGCGTGTCAAAGGGTATTCCTGCTCAACTGCTTCAATACCGACCTGATATACGCCAGGCAGAGCTAGAACTTGCTGCTGCAAAGTTAAATGTACAAGTTGCTCGGGCAAACTTCTATCCCTCCTTTGGTATACGTTCTGGGGTAGGTTTAGAAGCCTTTCAACCTAAATTTTTAACGAGTACACCAAGTTCTTTGTTGTACAGTCTTGCAGGTGACGTGGTCTCTCCGCTAATTAACAGAAATGCAATTAAAGCTGCTTATCATACAGCAAATGACAGACAGCTACAGGCCGTTTTTGAGTATGAAAAAACCATCTTAAACGCTTACATCGAAGTGGCAAATAAACTGTCGGCGATTGAGAATTTGAAAAAAAGTTATGATCTCAAAATCGAGCAAGTAAAATCACTTAATGAATCTATAGATATTTCTAATAAGTTGTTTCAATCTGCAAGAGCAGATTATATGGAAGTATTATTGACACAAAGAGATGCTTTAAATGCAAAAACAGAATTAGTAGAAACTAGAAAAAACCAACTGCTCACAAGGGTAGGAATTTACAAAGCCTTAGGTGGTGGATGGAATTGAAGTTTTGAATACAACAGCAAGGTGGCGATCTTTAAAAATTATTTGATAAGGTGTCTAATTGTTGAAGGTTTCTAAAGTGAATTGGATATCACGTGCTTATATTTTTAGAGAAGAGAAGTCGAAAGGCTTCTCTTTTTTATTAAAAAATCTGTGTATAAAGCTGTTTGTTTGCCTTTTAAACCTTATTCGGTGTCATCAGTCAGCTGTTTTCTATTGGACCATTTGAACCAAGCAATTCCTAAAGTAGCAGAAATTACAGAGGCAGTTATTATTCCCACTTTTGCTATTTGTAACAATCGTTCATCAGCTAAAGATAGCTCTGCGATAAAAATAGACATGGTAAAACCTATACCTGCCATCATCGATAATCCTCCTATATCGCTCCACCGAATACCTTTAGGTAATTCACCTAAATTGGATTTTGCTATTACAGAAGAAGCGCCTAAAATCCCTATTAATTTACCCAAACAAAGACCTACTATAATACCGACGCTGATGGGGTGTAAAAGCATCTCTAAGACATCTCCTTTTAAAGTCACTCCTGCGTTTGCTAATGCAAACAAGGGCAATATAAAAAAATTAACTAGTGGTTGTATTTTTTGCTCCAGACGCTGCAGAGGAGAAAGGATTTTTTTACTATCATTTATTATTTCAGTAATAATTCCTACTTGGTTCTCTCTCAGAAGTTGATGATCTGTAAAAGTAGTGTCGTAGAGTTGAGAAGCTCTATCCTTGATTCTTTTAACAAAAGTGGACTCGCTAATAACCGAACGAGCAGGAATACAAAAGGCGGCTAGAACTCCAGCCAAGGTGGCGTGCACTCCAGATAGGAAAAGGGCTACCCACAACCCAAAAACTCCGAATATAAAGTAAAACCATACGTTTCTAATTCCTATAAGGTTTCCTAAAAGCATGATCGAGAAATAAATTCCTGCTGCTAGTAAATTACTCAAATCCAGACCACCACTAAGAAAAAAAGCGATAATTAAAATAGCCCCAATGTCGTCTGCGGTTGCTAGTGCCGTTAAAAATGTTTTTGAACTATCGGACACTCCCTTTCCTGCCAAAGCTAACAAGCCTATTGCAAAGGCAATATCTGTAGCCATTGGGATTCCCCATCCGTTAGCTCCTTCACCATTATAGTTGATGAGTATATAAAGTAGAGCGGGTACCACCATACCACCCAGAGCACTAACTAAAGGTAGCGCAGCTTTTTTCACAGTGGAAAGCTCGCCTACCATAAACTCTCGTTTTACTTCAAGTCCTACCATAAAAAAGAAGTAGGCCATCAAAAAGTCATTGATCCAATAATGCAATGATTTAGTTAATTCAGAACCTTCAAATCCTATAGTGAGCTTCAACTCCCATAATTCATGATAGGAGTGAGACCAAGGGGAATTTGCCCAGACCATAGCAATTACTACCATAACCAATAGGATGATTCCTAAGAAAGAGCCTGACGTGAAGAACCCTTGGGTCAACTGAGAAAGTCTCTTGGTGTAATTTTTAATCATTCTAATTCTTTTAATAAGCTCCTAATTTAGGAATTTAGTAGTTAAACTTTCATAAGGTATTCTTAGAATTGTGAGGAAGAGCCATTAAATGTTATAAGTGCTCTATACCATAAGCGATAAAGGAAGTGGATCTCTTCAATTAGTGATGTGGTAGGTATTTGTGATTGTTTCGCTTTCGCGAAAGCGCAACACAACTCTAAAATAACCTAACAACTATTTTATTTAATCTTATACAACCCAGTCAAAGTATTTTGCAGTGATTTGATCTTTATTTTCCAGTATATATTCTTTAAAGGCAATCGCAGCAGGCGATAGCTTTTTCTTCTTCAACCAGATAAGATTCCACTGAGTCTGTATGGGAAGCCCTTTATAGGGAATAACACTGATTTCTCCTTTCTCAACTGCATTTCTAATCCCTATCATAGGCATAATGGAATAGCCTATTCCGGCAATTACCGCTTGTTTAAGGGCTTCATTAGAAGTTAATTCTATCTTTTTATTTGCCAGCAGATTTTTTCCCTGAATAAAATTTTCCATAGCATTTCTAGTGGCAGAGCCTTGTTCTCTGTACAACAAAGGTTCTTCTGAAAAGATCGACTCCTTTTTACCTTTTCTGTTCTTTTCCCTTTCAGAACTGCCTACCAAATACAATTCGTTTTTCATAAGAGGTAAGGTGTCGAGATCAAGATGATCGGGCAACACAGATACTAAAGCAAAATCTACTTTATTCTCTTCGAGATCGTGAATGACAGTTTTTTTATTAGTCACATCCATGGAGAATTCCACACCAGTATGTTCATTTAGAAATCCAGAAAGGAAGTAGGGCATCACGTATTTACCAGTGGAGACAATAGAGAGTTTTAGTTTACCCGCTAGTTTCCCTTGATATTGACTGTTTTTATAATCTATTACCTGCACTTCTTCCAGAATACGTTGGGCAACATCAGCAATCTCATTACCGAAATCGGTCACATAGAGTTGGCGCCCGATCACTTCAGTTAAAGGAATCGGAAACTGATCTTGAAACTTCTTGAGTTGTATGGAGACTGCTGGCTGAGTTAGAAACAAAGCCTCTGAAGCTTTAGTAATGCTGCGCTTCTCTACTATTTGAAGAAATATCTGTAGCTGATGTAAGGTATAATGCATAATTAATTCTTATGTACTTCATTACAAATATAAATAAAAATTAATGAGTGTATGTTCGCATATTTGTATTGTCAATTAAAAATAAGTCAACTAATGTTACAGCAAATCAATACAAGAAGGTCTTCAGAGGGCTCGTTGAGATCAGAAAGTTCATTCAATGTGTTTACTAATATCGATTTGGACCGCATCTCTCAATTCTTGAGGTACATAGGTATTGCAGTTTTAAGTATTGCTTATTTTATTGTGACAGCAGTCTGTTTACTGGAAGATCATCCCATGTCATCTTTTTTAATGATGCCTATGGTAATTGTCCTTTTGGTACTTGCCATCTCAGTTTTATCTAAAATAAAAAATAACAACAAAAATTAACTTATGATGAATACAAGTAAAGAAGTTATGAATAAAGTACAACTTGTAGATGGCATATTTACTGCCTCAGAAGCCTCAGATATCGTAAGCAGTCTGATAGGAGAAAAAATTAATCTCCATAAATTACACAGACTTTCTATGTCTGAAGGTAACATCAACAGCGATACGGGCTATGATGACACTCGTGTAGTGGAACTAACTACCGAGAGAAAGGAATTTAAGGAACTATGCCGTGAAGCCCGACTAATGGGTAAGAAGATTAAAATCAACGGTATTCTAGAAATAGAGATCATCGACTAATTAGTAGTATCCTAAAAACCTTCCATGGATTTACACCTTTTGACAGATAACCTGTCAAATCCAGCGTTGCTATTCTTTATTTTAGGATTATTTGCTTCTCAGGTCAAAAGTGATCTGGAGATTCCTGAAAATTCTTCAAAGTTTATATCTCTTTATTTATTATTTGCCATAGGCTTTAAAGGGGGTCAGGAACTTTCGCACAGCATATTTACAGCTGATATTTATTGGGCTGTTTTTATCGGAATAGGATTAGCCATAACAGTTCCTCTATATACGTTCTTCATTCTCAGGCTTAAATTTTCTATCGAGAATGCAGGTGCGATCGCTGCGGCTTACGGGTCTGTAAGTGCAGTGACCTTTGTTACAGCAATAAGTTATTTAGAAATGGAAGGTATTCCATTCGGTGGTCATATGGTGGCAGTTATGGCACTGATGGAGGCACCTTCTATAATAGTAGGGGTTTTATTAATGAGTTTTTGCTCTAAAGAAGAAGAACGTTCAAAGAGTAAAATATTAGGTCTGGTTAGGCATGCGTTAACTAATGGCAGTGTACTTTTAATTTTAGGAAGCTTGATTATTGGTTACATCGCTAGTGATGAACAAGCCGCTGGAATAAAGCCTTTTACGACTGATCTTTTTAAAGGATTTCTTGCTGTCTTTTTATTAGATATGGGAATCACCAGTGGTAAGAAAATAGGTGTGCTGTTTAAGAAAGGCTGGTTTGCCTTAGTCTTTGCCATTGTTGTGCCGCTTGTAAATGGTTGTGCAGTAGCACTTTTATCCGGTTATGTAATAAGTGAAACTGGTGACCGACTGCTATTATCCATTCTAGCAGCAAGCGCTTCTTATATAGCGGTTCCTGCAGCGATGAGAATTGCAGCTCCTAAAGCTAATCCTAGTCTGTATTTGCCTATGGCGCTCGCCATAACATTTCCTTTAAACATTACGATAGGACTTCCATTGTACTTGTACCTCATACAATAAAATCATTCACGTTTTGTTGAGAACAGATTTTAACTGTTCTTATGTTGTCCTAATTGAAGATATGGGTCTCTGAAAACGAAGCCCTTCTAGTGCTCTTGATCTATTGCTTTTGGAGATGGATTTAGAATGCCTTTAATTTCTTCTGTCCAATACGCTATACCTGTTGAGGAAATATCTACGGCATTATTGTTTTTTCCGTAAGGACGAAATTGTTCCATTCGGCCACTAAATAATCCTAAAGTAGGTACGCCTGAGGCACAAGCAAGATGCATGATACCGCTGTCTGCTCCAATAAAAATATTACAAGCCGCCATCACTGAAGCCATCTCTCTTATATCTTTGCTATAAAAAGAAGTCGCTTTAAAATCAATTTGAGAAACATTCTCATAAGGTAAAATTTCTACAATTTGATGGTCAGGAAATGCCACTAATAAATGCTGGTAAAATGTAGACCACCATTCTTTAGAATAACACTTATCGCCCGTAGCAAAAGTGAAAATGGCAATAATATTTTCAGTTTCACCCATTAAAGAAGCTAAAATATCTTTGCCCTTCTGTAGCTCTTCGTCACTGCATTTAATAGCTAACATGGGCACCTCTTTAGTTACCTTTTCAAGGTCCGATCCATATAGAGCAGTACGCATGGCGATTACAGCTTCTTTTGCATGATGAATAGTTTGGGATTTTGTGTTTTCATCATCTTCATATTCATAAATCTTATAAGTAGCAGGAGTAATTTTAGTAAGTAGTTTACCTGATGAAGAGCATTTAACTGTATTGATGACCAAGTCATATTTCTTAAAGGGCATTTTTAACCATATGGATAAATAGCTTAAAATGTTGTCAAATGGTCTTTTGTGAAGAAGTATAAAGTTAGTTACGTTTTTATAGTTTTTAAAAACAATAGGAGCTAGCATTCCTTTAGCTAAAAAGTCGATATGAGCATTAGGAAATGTGGTCGTAATTTCTTGAACAAGTGGAGTGGTCAGTAAGAGGTTTCCCAATCTATGGTTGGGACGTATGATCAATACCTTTTTGATCTTATCCGGTTCTATGTTACGGAGATCTTGTTTCTTTGCGTTGCTGCCTATTTGCCGAGTAATCGATCTAAATAGGACTCTTCTAAATTTATCTATCTTCTTGGGAACCTTCATGGATCAATACTGTTTTTTGTATTTGTAAAGTTGACCGTAATATCGGACAATATTTAAGACAGGTCTAGTATCTATGCCTATAATATCGATTGCGTTTTTATTTATTTTCCTCGATTAGGAAAGCTTAAGGGCCTTCAAACCTCCTAGAAAAAACAAAATCCATGCTTTAAAAAAAGCATGGATTCTGGAGTGATGGTGACTACGACAGGATTCAAACCTGTGACCGCTGGAGCCGAAATCCAGTGCTCTATTCAGCTGAGCTACGTAGCCGTATTAATATTTTCAATTCTTCTCTTCCTTGTCCCGACTTAAAATATTTTTCTCTTTCTCTCGCATCTTCTAGAGATAGAAGTTCTTCTGTGTAAATTAATTTCCATGGTCTGTAACCTTTCGTTGATCTTGTTTTTCCTTGATTATGCCATACCAATCTTT
>Ga0307981_1001340_pt1 | contig 22335 bp, 21 predicted proteins | sample OrgLakmetagen987_FD_201849 | JGI IMG/M metagenome (GOLD analysis project Ga0307981, IMG submission 201849) | Saline water microbial communities from Organic Lake, Antarctica - #987 | ecosystem: Environmental > Aquatic > Non-marine Saline and Alkaline > Saline | place: Antarctica: Organic Lake... | reverse complement strand
GCCAAGGAGACCTTTTTCAAAAAGAAGGACGGCGAAAAGGAGATGTATGAAACGATCCAGGAAGAAAAGAAGGAGGAAATGGTAGGTTGAATGTCGGTAATGAGGCGAGAGTTTCACATGACGATCCGCACACTTCAAGTTCTCACAGTGTGTTACTCGTTTCTCTTTGTTACAGGGTGACATGGATATGGACATGGACATGGGTGGTATGGAAGACATGATGGGTGGTATGGATGGTATGGAAGACATGATGGGTGGTATGGGCGGTATGGACGACATGATGGGCGGTATGGACGACATGGACGACATGGACGATATGGATGGCATGTACGACGAGTTCTAGAAAACCAAGCACACAGAGATCAGCTTACTGTCGACAACTTTAGGGATAATGTAGAAGAAGTCTATCGTAGAGGCAACTATTTCCTTGCAAACAGTGTACCTCATTCATTCTTAGAAACCAAGGGGCGTCCTCTTCGTGATGCTGTTCGGCCAAGCTCACGGTCCCGCTCAACGAGTCCGTAGCGACGGGCAATTGCGCCCAACCAGCTAACAGTCTCGACAACGATCCGCGATGTCCCTACCACTGCAAACAGCGGACGTAGATAGCCTACTTCAGTGCCGTTCCCGTCAGGAGACGAGAATCCGTGAAGAGCTAGATCGGCAGCCCCGGTTAAACGAATCTTGCCGACTGACCCTGTGTCACCTCTTGTTTTCCGTTCGAATCGGCTATCCGGCTCTGCGCTCTTATTCTCGACCCAGCCATCGACGTATTCCAAGCTGTTCGAGGTTAGTAGTGCTGATGATCTACTGGAAAACGCCTTTGTCTGGATTGATATTCGCTGGTCTACTGCGATGCCGGACACTTCACCCGCCACTTTTCCTAAAATATCAGTGACAACTTCTGGGTCCTCTTCTTCAGCAATGGTCGTCCCAAAGTCCCCCAGAGACTCTGCTCCACACGTGGTCGATAGGAGACGGAGATCGGCTTCCACTTTACGATCAAACGTCACCGAAACGTCTCCTTGATCGACTGTAATCAGGCTGACAGAGTCGGGAGAGAGACTGTCGACGTGTACGAGACAAGAAGACCAGTCTCGCACCGCACTACTGTCTGCCGAGCCCAAGCTTTCAATAGAAACCTCACAGTTTCCATTTACGCCTCCCAGCTCCACCACTGGGTAAATTTCTTCTGTTGCCTGGTTGATTTCCGTGGGCACGCCAACGCCCTTGGTTTCGACCCGCAGCGGTCCGTGATTCGACTTGACGCGCACGGCTCGTCTGTCGGGTTGACAACCACCCACCTGTATTGTCGCACCTCCATTCCCAGCAATGTAAATGGACCCAATGTCGACCAGCGAGCCTTCATCATCTGCATCCAGTGCGACAGGTTGGGACTCGCGCGGGCCAGTCGCATCACTGGCTTGGACGACGTTCACGTCGACCTGGGTACCATGAATTTGCTTGGCGCGGACGCGGCCTGATGTTTGCAACGAGACCTTTTGCGCTTCCACTAAATCTTTGATATAAATGAGGCTATTGGCACCCCCGGATTTCAGTTCCACCCTGTGGCCTCGCAATTTGGTGACGCTCTATTAATAAAACAAGTGCGAGAGAGAGAAATGTGAGTTGGTTCGAGTTCTGTAGTGACGACTGGATACGGTTGAGCCGACTTACCATGTCACCGTCGGCTGTAAATAGCTTTACGTCACCCTCCACCTTGCCAGCAATCGTAATAGTGCCCCCTTGACTCAATTCACAAGTGACATTCACCTTTTCAGGCATTTGCACCGTCAAAAAGGTTCCCGATTCGTCGTGCTCTCCTGCTGCATCGACCTGGGTTACATGAGCGACGCCATCGGGATATTCTACTCTCTTGGTACCTTTCGGTGGTGGAGAAAACTCGTCACTGTCTGGTACAATGGTTCCGTCGTCTAACATGACCTTGTCGGTTGGTTTCACTGTCGTGTGGTGAATCACGTGCTCCTTGGAGGAGTCGCCATGCACAGGAGTTGCCTGCTCGGTGGGTATTTGCTCTTCCAAGAGCAGTGTCACGTGAGATGCCATTCGTCCCATGGATGTCATGTGATCCTCTTCTTGTTGGACGACTAAGTTGATTTCTTTGGATGTAGAGCCTTTGGAAAATACCTGTTTCAAGTCAGCGTGACCGTTGTCTCGCCATTCCGGTTTGAGCACGACATGTGTCGGCCCGGGAAGATTCGATCGAATTGTCAACGTGGAGCCCTGTTGGAGTCCTTTGAGAGGAACGGACCGCCAGAGTCGGGCCAAGTGGCGGATGTTGGGACTAGCCATGGTGCTAGTGGCTTTTAATAACAAACATACGCGGAAGAGCACAGCGCCATTGTCAGAGAAACCCTTCGTGTCGACCCTTTTCTTCCGTTTCTCGCAAACTGAGTCATTTATGGCGCGAATGACGTCATCGTCACTTTTTCGGTTTCTTATTTCTCGCCTCTTTCGTTGAAAGGTGTTGCATGGCATGTTGCATCACAGCAATGGCAGAAGCTTTGTTGTTGGAAGCAGGAAGATAGATACCCTTGCAGTGTTTGCTAGCTAAGTACGAGTACTAGTAGGATGAAATATATGGCTAGAATGTCGGTGCCACTGTCAGTGTTATTGTCGGCAGCACTCACATTGACATGCCTCACTAGCCCAGTCGGAAGTTTCTCGAGAGGACCCCGCCACCAGCCACACAGAACACGCCGAAGGACTGACCCCCCACTCATCCCTGTACCGCAGTCCTCAGCCTCGGTCGTCTGCTATGGATCGAAGAAACCCAATGTCTCGGATTCGCTATCCACTCTGGTATCCACCGCCGTCACTTTGAACCCCAAGAGATCCGTGCTGTTTTCGGTCTGCATGACGGCAGCAGGGGCAGCTCTGGGTCCCTTTTTGGATAGTTACCACTCGGATTTTGGTGTCCTTCAGTACGACCAGCCTTTCACTAAGGCTCTTTGGGCCAGCGCCGAGCATCCCGCCCTCACTACCACTGTGTGGGTACCAGAGCTTTTTGGTTTGGCTGGATTTTTGATTGGATGGCTCTACATTCTTCTCGACCAACAGCAGAAGCAGCAGCAGGCTGTTTTCAATGGAAAAGGTGGCACCGAACCAGCTGTAACAAAACCATCGCCGCCCAAGATTTTGGTCGGGATTGCCTATTTCACTTTTCAGTATTGGTTGAGTGGCGTCTTGTTCCAAGCCGGCTCGGATCGCTCGACTATCTTGCAAATTGAATCTCTCTTGGCGGCAGCTGGCTTTCTAGCTCTGGACCAAAGTTTTGCGGGATTTTTGATCAGTACTGCTACTGCACTGGGTGGCCCATTCATCGAGGCGGGCTTGCTGTCCTTGTCACGAACGGATAACATGTTCGGATATGGTTATCATTACAACGACTTGGGAGAGACAGGGTTCTTCCCGATCTGGATTCTACCAGTTTACTTTTTGGGCGGAAGCGCGGTTGGAAACTTGGCACGAGGCGTATGGAATGCGTTGGGTGCTCATGTACCTGCTGATACCCAAAAAGTGGACAAAGAGCCACCGGGTTGTCCAGTGTGTCAAGATACCCGGCAAGTCCCTTGCCCCAGCTGTGAAGGAATCGGAAGCTACGTGGCCATGGGTGGGCGATCCGTAACGTGCAGCTCTTGTCGCGGTCGAGGTTTTGTTATCTGTCGAGCATGTTTCGATTACTATGACGAAGATCCGAATGATATCCAGGCCATTCGAGAGGTAATGTCGCGAATGCCAGACTAACTCTCTAGTCTAACAAACAGCTAAAGCTAATAGTTTTACAGTTCCTACTGCACGTTGTGAGATTTCGTCTCGGGACTGCAAAGTATGTTGTTTGTTGCGGTCGTAGACAGGATAGAAGGACTTTTCTAATCCAGGGGCGGCAGCTATCGTAGCGACTGGCCTGCCTGCCTTTCTGGCGCAGTTGTTAACTCTATCTGACAGCAAAACAATCATCTCGTAGTCGCTTGCTCGAACTGGATTCGTTTGAGCTTGTTTTCGTACGTGGTGGGTGCCGTCGCTGTCATTTGCCTTGCCTGCCTTTGAACTATCGCGACTGCTGCGCTGGGGGCCTCTTCATGGATCGGGAATAAAACAAAGCTTTTACTGTAATGCAGGTTTCATAAACAGTGCGTACACTATGCTGTAATCTGTCCGACTGTCGTGTACTGTAATGTCCGAGAGAACTCTTTGGTCTTCCAAAAGAGAACTATTAGCAATCCACTATAACCTAGATTGTATATAGAATGCGTCATCTTGCGTACAAATTTAATGTAGGGAAATGAAAGCAACAAGAAGCTTTCCAGATGATTACTGTCAACAGCGAAAATCAACGCGCCAACCTTACTGAGTAGAGTATTATCGCATAATAATACCCGACCCCACCCGCCAGCGAAAAACGACCATTGCATCGATAAGACCCATCAGAGCACAGCCTACAGTCCAAGCAAGCACGATGACAGACAACACAGCAGCTAGTTCCAATCAGATGTCGGACACCGAAGTTGTTTTGAGTAATATGTGGAACGCATCGCAAACGGAAATTACGCAGATCGATCCGGGTGAGTGCCTATAATGCCGAGTGACTGTGGGTGGTGTCATGTACCTCAACGGCAGTGTGCTCGAGTTGTTCATCAAAGCTGCGGTGGATGATGATCCCCGCTACGTGCCTTTGTTGTATCGCCCAGGATTTGTGTCTCACACCGGATCCATTGCATATTAAATTTTTGTCTCTTCTCCCTCGTCATGCAGCGGAGGAAAACTGGAAGATTCAGGCTCTTCCGCTGGCTAGGATCAAGAAGATTATGAAAAGCGAAGAGTTTATTTTGCAAGAGCTGCAAAAGGAACAGATGCTACAGGAGGGAGAAGAAGACGATGGCGAGAGACAAGGAGTCAAGTTCATGATCTCGGGTGAAGCTCCTGTCTTGATGAGCAAGGCATGCGAACTGTTGATCAAGGAGCTGGCGTGTCGTGCGTGGCAGCATACGGAACGTAGTCGAAGGAGAACGTTGCAGCGACAGGACTTGCATCAGGCAGTCGCAGAGAGCGAGGTCTACGACTTTCTAATTGATATCGTCCCTCGCGTAGCCAACGTGAATCCCAGGACGACAACCATTCCGTCTGTCAACGAACTGCCTCCAGCCCAACCCATGCCCAGCATGGGCCTTGGTCTTGGAGGGGTCGAGCCAACGCTGCTAAATATGCAAGCACAGAATATGAATGGAGTAGCTCAGGACTTGAACCAGCAGCTACAAGACAGTCAGTTTGCTGCCATGTTTCAGCCACCCGTGGCGTCACCCGCTGATGGCAGTGCCGCAGGAAGTCAGCAGCAATCGCAACAGCAACCATCGCAGCCACAATGGTCTGAAGAAGGTCTCTAAATTGTGAGAGCTGCTGTGATGTGGGGCGTCATTAATTTGTTAGCAGTGTAATAGGTGAAGTTAATCAGTATGTAGTAGACACAATATTCCAATGAAATGGCATCTTGCAACTAGTTTGTACTATTTACTAGAGCTACGGTAACGAAAGACATCTGGTTGCGAGTCGAATCGTTTCTGTTATTAGTATTTAGTTGGTGGTAAGGTGAGTGTATTCGTTAGCATTGCGTTTTCCTTCAAATGAGAGGTATGCTTTTATCAAGGAAAATCGGTATGGATATGATAACATGTGGTCCTGCTTGTTCAATTAGACCACTGCATAAACATGTGTGTACAAATGAGTGGGCGCCCCGAATGGGCGTGAAATGAGAATGATGGGCACGGCTGGTATATGTCTCGAGACTGCATGCCGAGTCGGCAATGCAGTTGGCGATGCATCTGCATTATTCTTGCCCGGGGATCTAAAGCAAATAGCAACACAGTTGCCTGCAAGGAATGGGAATAGAGCAGACAGGCTGTGACGAATTTCTTTCTCTCAAAGGCCAAAAAAGTCGTAAAGCAATCCTTTAACATTGCGCTTTCGTACGGCTTCGACTGACCCACTTGCGGCAAGAATCTCGTGCGGACTTTTGTGATGGTGAATCTCGGGAGATCTCGATGCTGCGTTTGATGACGAAGCACCAGTTCTATCGGTTCGTTCGGCATTCGGTCGTTGAATATTGCGAATGGAACGACCAATGTTACCCTCGTGATCGTACTGTAGAGTAAAGAGAGAGAAAATAAAGTTAGAGGTGCAAAGAAGGGCACACGCAAAACAATGTTTCAAACGGAAGCATAATTCAACTTACCTTTCGTTGCAGCATTCGGTGAATATCTTGATCCTTTCGGACGACTTGATCAATTAGTCTAGAGTTCTTGGTTTGCTCCGCTTGAACGACAGCCTTCCAGTGGTCTCGTTCGGATTCCAACTCGTTGAATCGGTGAGACCATTCGCGTTCTCTCGCTTCCAGCGTGGCTTCCACATACTGCCGCCCTCTGGACTCAACTTCGAGACGCGCTTCTAGATCACCATGAAAGCGTTCTAGCTCGGATAACCTCCGACTCTGGTTCTCAATTATTCGCACATATGACTTGATTTCTTGAACTTCTTCGGTTACAAGACGCTCAAACAGTGGAGTTGGCGGTTGTTGGTGCGCTGCCCTGGAAGAGGCTTCGCCTTCCTCATTTCGGACATTAATATTGTTGGAGCGCGTCCCTCTGTTTCCGATACCACCATCTGAAGAGGCGGAACTCGTTCGATCTTTGCTAGAACGCGCTTGCTGTTGATTTCGAGAGGCTTCGCGTTGAGCGCTTCCGTACTGGTCCGCTGTTCCGCGCCCATTCTCAGTGTGACCGTTGGCAGCCGCAGCTCTACCATTAGTTGGAGACATATTGATAGGATCCGAGTCTTGCTCTGGAAAGTTACACTGGAGTTCTTGCCTTCGGCGTTGTTCTTCTACTTGCCGTTTCTTCTTCTCCTCCTTATTTCTTCGTGCCAGAGCAGTGGCTTCGTCGCACCAGGCCTGTTTGCCTCCTGCGGCAGTTTGTCGATTTTCTTTCTTGATCGGTTCTTCCTTGGTTCTGGTCGCTGGGGAGGGAGATGAAGGTCGAAGCGGGAGCGTTTGAACGCCACGAGGCTTTGGGGCGACAATGGTCACCCCGAAGTTACTGGCTATCGGAGGAGTCGTCTTCAAAGGACTGGGGCGAACCACTGGAACTAACGGCGAAGCGCCAGTCGAATCCTGTTGAATATTGTTGCTCCTGATTTTTGTTTGTGAGGGTATCGATGCAATCCCATCTCCTTGGTCTATGTGACCGATCTTATGTCCTTCTTGTATTGCTGCTGATGATGATGCAGACTGCTCGGGAGGTGCAATTCGAGACGGCATGCCAAGATTGAAAAACCCCGCTACTGGTAAGTGCCGGACTGTTGTAACGCCAGCTGCGGCGGCGGATGTCATCGTCTTCGCTGTCGCGTCGTCGATCATTTTCCGAGCATCCGGGTTCTCTCGAATGCCGGAGGAAGAAGAAACCAAAGAAACAGGCGGGCAATAAGGGCCGATGTTGCGTAGGCGTTCGTTGGGATGCCCTCTCTCGTCCTCGGTCTCGTTGACGCTGTTACGAACATCTTGCCCAGTCATAGCAGAGGTACTGGATGGAGCTGGTGGCGCGGACGCAGATCGAGTTCCCGTCGAGTTGGAAGCTTCGTCTGGCAAGAAACAACGATTTAGCTCTGAATGGAAGCCGTCCACGTGCTCTTCTTCGTCTTGCTCGTTTTCCGATGAGGTCTCTTCTCCAAAGGAAGGTTCGGGGAGCGAGAGACGAGAGACGCGAGCTAGATCGGTCGACATGGCTCTAGAACCCTCAATATTCCACGGACAGCCAATGGCCTCACACAGGCAACAGCAACGGGGCGAGGAAGGAGGAAGAGTCTTAGCTTGCTTTCGCGCCTCGAATTTGCAGCCAAACAACCTCCAAAAGAAACTTACGACCAGTCTAACGTTGCAATACAATCAGGTACTATAACAATGGGCATTGTTGCAAGTGCAATAGAGTTAGGCAAACGAATTGAAACTTTGGATACCTTTTGGCTTTGGCAGAATCATTGAATCAGCATCAGCAGAGGGCTGAAAATCTGAAAATTCTTTGATGTTCTAGGAACATCTGCTCACTCCACCTTATGTTGGCTATTTTTCTTTATATCTAAAATTCATTTCAATATCGGAGTACGGAAGTCTAGTCGAAGCAAGCATTCTTCCAAAACAACGTATCATACACCTTGGCAACCAGTGCGATAATTAGTGGAAGAGTATTAAGTAGTACTGTGCGTCATAGTCGTAAACGTTTTTCTATGTTTTGTCACTCTGTTCATCAAGCATTCGGGGAACGGGAGCGGCCTAACTTAAGGTCATGGAACCGGAATTGTGGGACCATGCACATGCATGTGCATGCTTTTGCTCAGCTGACGGCTGGCGTACATCAGCAGCTTCTGGCCTTTCGATACCAAAGCGCTGATGACGCGTAGAAGCCGAATGAATCGAGACGGTGTTCGACCAGGAATGCTACGTACAGTAGATTAGATCCCCTAGTAGTAGCTAGTAGAAAGTCAGACGATAGACAAGAAAGTCTGTATATGGGAGCGCAAGAGTCGAGCTATACACAGTTTACTGACACAGTAGGTGCATTTGCTTAGTCGAAAAAGGCACCCGTCCCAGCAGAAGTCGGTCCTCCGTCGTTATCGTCCCTTTCGAAAGATGGGCTCCGATTGTCACCACTTTGCTGGAATGACGGGGCCCTACCACCACCACGGCTAGACCTCCGGAGGTCAGCTTCCGCTTTGGTTTCCAAGACATCAAAGTCGCGAACCACAACCTTTGCCCTACTCCGTGGTTCTCCACTTGCCTTGTCGGTCCATTGATCCATTTGAAGGCTTCCAACAACACCAACTCTCGCACCCTTATCAACGTATTTCGAGACGAACTCGGCAGTCTGTCCCCAAATCTCAAGGCCGTACCAGTCCGTTTCCTCTTCACCAGAGGCAATGTTTCGCAATTTTCTTTCCGCGGAATGATACTTGCGCTTGCACGCAATACTCACGTTTACTACAACTTTGCCATCATCAAAGTGCCTTGGTTCAGGGTCGCTACCGAGCCGACCAACCAAGTGAACGGTATTGAAACGGGCAATCTTATCGTCCCATTCACCCATTGTAGTAGCCAGCTCTTCATCCGATAGCTGCTCTTCGTCGGCATAATCTTCGGGATCCGACATGACTTGTAGGGCAACAGTCTCGTGTTGGCGATGAGAAACGTGTGGCATCGGAGGGACGAACTTGGCAAAAGCGGTGGCTCGGGGATGAGTTGGAGTCAAACTCCTTGTAAATGAAGAACTAAGAGGGCTTAGTATGCTAAGAATCAGTGCAATCGAAAGCCTGGTCATACTATAGCTCGGTGTGGGTGCCATAGTGGAGGGGTGGTGGGAGTTGAGCCTTCGCAACTTTCTGTTGCGGTAGCGAGTATAAGGAAGGTCGTTGTCACCGCCGCACCATCAACCATCATCGATTCACCGACCCCGATCGTCATCGTGGGAATTTGGCCAGTCACGAATTTCCGTGACTCCGTTTCGTCCGCATAATATCGGTTTTCGGTTCGCATAATCGACCATGGGAATGGAAAAGTCGTGCATACAACTCTTGAAACATTCTTATCTCTTGCAAAGCGCACCAATATCTGCAAAGCAAGCGAAGGAGTAGAAATAATTCCACCCAGCCCCTGAACATTACACGAGAACATCTGGAATGTTGGGCAGCCGCTACGATGGCCCGTCCGTGTTTTCGGTGGCTACCGCAACGACGGCGGCCCTTCTGATGGGAACGTCGAGCTACTGGATTTTTCAGTGTGTTTCTGAATACGGATGGGAAGGAACTCTTCGCTACATCTGGGAGGGTGATCCCTACCCAGGTCGGATTCGAGACTACATTGATGCGCTAAACGACGTGGAAGAATGTCTCGAGCACGCCTCAGCGTTGGTGTCGTCTCTCGAGGAAGGGCTGCAACGAGCGGGGCTCGACAGTATTGATGATTGCAGTCCAGCTGCCGTTATGATAATCTGGGAATCCAACTCGTCCATTGATCTACAAAAGCAGCTGGCGAAAATGAGCTACGATCTTGATCAATACGCCGCAAAGGTAGATCAGGTGATTCTATCCGACCAAGACCAAGCCGACATCAAGCAAAGGAAGAAGATGCTTTCGAAGCGCATTGTTCGACTGATGGAGCGAACCGATAGTCTCGTCGTCTTTTACAAAAAGGCCAAGGGTGTGGAGTGACAAATACTGATTGCATTATCAGAAGCGACGGTAGAGTCTACAGTAATAGTCCATGAGCATATGTCTGTACAATACTCATAGTCTATAGTTCATAGCTACTCCGTTTATTCTACTATATCTGTAGCACCCCCGCGTTCCTGTCCTTTTGATGCGTTCTTGCGACGCATGGCACGTTGATACTCTTTCCCCTGTTCTGTAAACGGTAGGTGAGGAGGCAACTTCCTCTCCTGCCCGACGATGTAATGTCTTCGAATGGCTTCACGTTGTTGACCAAATATCCACATCATACTAACCAGACTCTTTTGTTCGGATAAAGACCATTGTTGCATGTTGGCAGCTTGCCACGCCGCAAAGTAGAGAGCCTCAATGGTGCAGAGCATCCCAGGCCCTGCATTGTGCCAGCGCCAGTAGTAGCTCTGTTGTGGCGCGCAGTCGAGATGGACTCTGGGTAGACTGGCAATCGAAGCATTCAATCTAATGCTAGGCTTGCTCCACTTGCAGTCTAGGACAACCAATTTCTTGATTCCAGAAGTTGCGAGGACGGAAGAAAAGGGCTTTGACGACTCTCCAGGGAACAAGAGAAAGGTGCCGTCGGAACTTTCCTCGTACTTGGGAATCTCATCCTGTTCAACATCATAAATTCTCAGTGTATCCCTCGCGGGTCCACTGGCTGTTCTCACTATTGTGGCTGCTTGGATGCCAGTTGACGACGATCTTCTGTCGTCAAGGATTACGTCAACCTCAAAGGGAAGTCGAAACGTTCCGCTTCGAAGATTGTCGGGCCAACTGTCTTTGGGCACAAGAATTTGGTAGCAGTCTGTACAATACAGAAACCGTGAACCATTGCAACCGGCGCACAAATTACGAGAGCCTGGAGTCGCGTCGGCACATTCTTCGAGGAATCGGGCCAGGGCTTCTTGAGCTTCAGCTTCATTGGATGACATGATCCCGCTATTATGACTATCTCATCGTAGCCCCGTCACTTGTTCTTCTCCCATTCGATTCCAAACGAGCCCTGCTGTACAGTATACAAGCGCAACGCCAACAATGATGAAGCAACGCAATGATGAGACCATTAGGTCAACAAACGAAAATGGTTTGCTTGGTTCTTGGCTAGAGGTTATGGTTCGCTTTGTTGAACCTGCCGCGTAACCACTTCCGGGTTACACTCAGATCCCGACCACAGACAAGCCGTATCGCCTAGCTCTCATCTCCACCAACGATCTCACACGACTACAAAGACTACGACCATCTGCCAACGCATCTTGCAGCAGCTTTCAGTGGTCTTTCAACTACTTACCCATAAACTAAGTAGTTAATCTTTAGGATTGACATCGTTTCATCAATAGAACTACTTAGTCCCAGACTTCATCCTCCTTCACTCCTCTTCAGCGCCGCCCTTACCGCTCTTCAGCTAACCTGCACAGGCCATCGTTGCCGCCCTCGCACTGCTCTTCAGCATCCCACCAAGCGTGATTGCCCACAACATCACCTCGGCGTTCCCTCATCCATCTTTGACTCCGTCAACGTCTCGCCCCAGCTACGCCACGCTCACCATCTGGCAGAAGGAACTGAGCGGCAGCGCAGCCTCAGTGAGCTCGCACTTAGGCAACGGACGGCAAGGCCACCTTGCCTTGACCATATCTGAAGCCAAGTATCTTGCCATCACTGGCAACGTCGCGTTTGTTCCTCCTCTCAACCCTCCGCTGCAGCCAGAACAAGCAGTCGGCGCCACCGGGCCACAGATCACGGAGGCGAACCGTATGCACTTGGAGTTGAAACAAACATTCAACACTTACCAAGCCGTCAATCAAGCGTTGCGCAACCTCATCCTTGCAGCCGTTCCTCCTGTCTACGTCAACTCCCTCAGCCACGACATCACAGGTTTTGGAAATGTGTCAGCACTGACAATCATGACCTCACTTTGGGAACGGTACGGTACGATCACTCAGGCCAAACTCGCCGAGAATATCACCCGCATTTGCGCGCCATGGAATCCGCCTCAGCCAATCGAGGATCTTTTCCTTCAGCTCACTCGCGGAAGTCAGTATGCCGCCGATGGCTCAGAGCCCATTGCGCTTTCTCAAGTTCTTCGCATCGGCTACACGCTGATCGCGAATACCGGGTTATTCATCGAAGCGTGCCGCGAATGGCGTAAAATTCGCGACACCAACAAAAACATGGCGAAATTTCAAGAATTGTTCACCAAGGCCGAGCAAGACTGCTCCTCCCTTCTCACGACTTCCAGCCAGGCGGGATACCACACCGGAAACGTCACAGCAGCGATCCCCAACACGCCCTTTGCGCCAGCAACCGCCGTTCCTCCTCCAACGGAACACGCGCTAGCTATGGCTTGCGTCCAAGCCACGGCCGACGCCACCCAAGCGCAAATGGCCACCTTAATTGCCGCCATGAAGTCCTAGAACCTCTACCAAAAAAACATCAAAGGCACTTCCTACTGTTGAACCCACGGACACACCACCAACAGCAGCCTCACCAGTGCCTCGTGTGAAAAACAAGCGGACGGTCACAAAGTCACCGCAACCAAGACCAACACGATGGGCGGCTCAGACCACGTCTATGGTCGCTAGGACCAAGGGACGGCTTATCTCACCTCAACTCATTTTAGTACCAAGGGTTACACTCAGATCCCGACCACAGACAAGCCGTATTGCCTAGCTCTCATCTCCACCAACAATCTCATTCAACTACAAAGACTACGACCATCTGCCAACGCATCTTGCAGCAGTTTTCAGTGGTCTTTCCACTACTTACCCATAAACTAAGTAGTTCATCTTTAGGACTGACATCGTTTCATCAATACGCTTTACTATTAGCTATGGGCTCCGCTAAACGGCGAATAAGCTCCATATTGCTTACAACACGCACTAGATTTAGTAGGAGTAAGACCAAGGCACGTATTGACTACCAATGTGATGTTGCTTGGAGATGTGCAGCTACAATGGGTAAAAGCCAGTCTAGTGATTAGTGTCTCGGAGCTGGTGCATTTAAAACTAACCTCGGAAAGTATCCTTTGCCTTTCGGACTTTTCCGAAAGCCTCGGAATCAGAGTCTCCAGGGACGACACCCACATTCTTTCTAACCTCTTCACTTATGTCGCAACGAAGGAACGGATTGGTCCTCTTTTCGACGCCCAATTGACTCGGTACTGTGGCCTCCCCACGTTCACGAGCGGCGTAGATTTCGGAGACACGAGCCATCAATTCGGCGTTTCCTGGCTCCACACTGGCTGCAAACTTTGCATTGGATGCGGTATACTCGTGAGCGCTAGAAAGCAGCAGAAAAAATAAACAGATGGATGAGTACGACGAATCCACCTACACGGACATCATTAGATAGCGCTCAGCCTGCTTTGTCCTTACCAAAAAACCGTTGTCTCGTCGGAAAGCTCTCTTAGACCCAGCATGCTTTTCCAAAACTGTGAGGGTGTGCCTTCAAACATCTTGCCACAACCCAAGGCAAACAAACTGTCACCCACAAAGATTTTGTGTTCCGTGGGAAAGTAGAAAGCAATGTGGCCCAACGTGTGCCCGCCAACGTCAAGGACGGTTGCCTTGATTGAGCCAAACGCAATCTCGTCTCCTGCCTTGGCGGTAATATCGATCCCAGGAATTTTGGCTTGTTCGGCAGCAGGACCGCAAACCGTAACACCTTCTGTCTTGAGCTCTGCGTTTCCACCAGTGTGGTCCCAGTGGCTGTAGCATCAGCAGGAACAGCACCAACAACGAGCAAAATATGTGTGTGAGATTCTGCAGAGGTCTCTTGTATGCAACGCGAAGGGAACTAATGAACAACCTGCAACTTACTGGTGAGTGTTCAAAATGTGCGTCAGCTTCCATCCTCGTTTCTGGAGTTCCGCATTGTAGGCGGCAGCGTCGGGAGTGTCAACAGCGGCCGTGGCACCCGTGGTTTCGTCGTGAATGAGGTATCCGTAATTATCGTCGAGGCATGGAAATTGCGCCACCGTCAAGGTAGAAGATGGGCAAGCATCCGACATGCTACTCGTTGCCGATGAAAAGAGACGAGAACTAGTACTAGATGGGGATAGTAGTGACGCCAGAGTCAACCAAGTGCGAGCTGCTGTGGTTCCAGATACAGGCGTCCAAGCAAAGGAGGTTTGGCTGGTGGACAAGACGGAAAGTGCCACGAGAGCACAGCGGGTAAATAGGGGGGAGCTATAGAAGGGACGAGGGCCTACAAGAAAAGCCCGTTGCATAATCGAGATGCTCTGATGCTGAATGCTGTTGTGGTTGTGATTGCAATAATCGTATTATCCGTTTCCGCCATTTTGTCGTTCTTCTCGCTTCTTCGATCGATCCTTCGCGCGAACGAATTCCGTTTCTCGAGACCCGGATTTTCAGAGAGAAAGAGGAAAACATGAAAAATCCAATGTCACAAAAAGCGTTCTTGTTCTTGTTGTTGCTGTTGCTGTCACTACTGGAATCCCCCTGACCACACCACTATAACCATCATGGAAGTTGGAGGAGGAGGATTCGCTCGCTTCTCGCGCAAACCGGCGCGTCCCGAAGATGGTACCGCCGATGGATCTACCGAGGCGGCCGTGGAGGACGACCCCGCCGCGGCCACGTTTCTTCCTGCTGTCAGCGCGCCGTGGGCGAGCGATTCCGTGGTGAACCAAGCACTTCCCAGTAGTGTCAAGGACTTTGACGACTTTGATGACTTTGGAATTCCCACAGAAAGTGTTGGCGGTGGCGGTGGTGGATTCGACTTTGATGATTCTCTAATGAGCGAATGGGGAGAGGAAACAGAGGTACGTGAAAAATAAATGACGAACGGCAGTCGGAACCGCTGCGAGCGAGACCTTGCTAACCACGCCACACTCTCCCGATTTGAACGATAGAATCCATCGATCACCAACAAACAACAAGAGATCGCCGTCAAAGATGCTGCTGGTGCCAAGCCTGCTGGATCAGGTGGCCTGTCGCTCTTCAAGCGTGCGCCTCCCAGCACCGCCACTCTTGTGGCGCCATCCACGAACGTTGCTCCGGCGTTTGCGACCCCCAAGCCTCCGTCGTTCAACGCTATCTTCAGCCCAAGCGCTGTTTCTCGAGAGATCACTCCACCTTTCTCGGGCAATGGCGGCGGTGCCAACAACACGGCAGTGTCCAGCAAGATGTTTGTCGAGAATGCAGACGCGTCCGGCGTGAAGACTGCTGGCTTTGTTCCAAGCACAATCCAAGCCGAGTTGGGACATTTTTTGCTGGACCAGTTCACTGGGTCTACAGCGACGCCTCCACCACCTCCGACGAACGCCGCCCGCTTTTCCTTCTTGACTGAGAATCAAGTCCTTCCCTCAAAGACGCCAGCCAATACGACGACACGACCTACGCAAGTTACAGCTGAAAAGGAAAGCGTGACTCCTTTCAAAAAGGTGGCATTCCAGCTGGTGGAAACGCCCGCGCAGTATCGTGAAGCGTCCGCGAAGAACAACGTTGCTGCCACCGCGTTAGGAAAAGTTGGCGGCGGGCTGACCATGGAGCACGACATGGAATCCTTCAAACAAGTGCACGAAGCATTTCTTTCCAAGACTCGCGACTTTGGATACCAGGACGAGAACTACACGCATGCGCTTCTCGACATGAACTTTCTTCTCAGCACGTCCCACGCCGAGGTCTTGCGCACCCAAGCCAACGTCGTGGACCTTACCGATCGTATGGAAACCATGTCCTCGGAAATGGACGAGTTCATCCGCGACTGTTTGGCCGGATAGAGTTCGCAACCACGCCCCTCTCCTTCAGAGGCTGTTCACGGTTTTTCCGCCAGAGTACTTCGTGAGAAATGACCGTTTCGACTATCGGAGCGAACAAAGATAGATCCCACGTCATTTCTCTCCTCCTCTACGGTACTGCTAGTACAGCGTTGGTGCCGCCTCGTGACGCCTGCGCTTGTGTGCGTTGAGGAAATATTACATAGTAAAAAAAACTAGTGAACAGTTTGAATTATGAAGGACCATGATCGCTGTCGGTCTGCAGTAGAAATGACAAGCGATAACATTCAAAGAGATTCGCTGGATTCCGAGACCAATAAATCGCTCATCGCTACGGTATGTAAGTATGATAGATGCAAGCCTGCACTTAAAAGAGCGCGTACATTGAAAACCGACGCGCCCTTAAACTGCAACCACAACATCTGCAAGAACGACACAATAAAGCATCGAAGGTCAAAGGACAGTATCAAAGATCAACGCAAGCGACCTCTCCGTTCTCCGCATCCTTGACTGCCTATCACCAGTTGCTTGCCAACTCTAAATCCTACAATGAAGTCTCTCACGCTGACTCGAGCTCTGCTTGCAGTTTTGCTATCAGTCTGGAACACAAATTATGTTCTTTCGTTCGTTCCTTCATCGTTTTCATGTCACACGTCGTCGAGTAGCACGTCACGGTTCGCTGAAAACGGCGAGAGCGCAGCTGATAAATTTCTTTCGCAAAAATTGCAAATGCAATCAAGAAATCAATGCCCAAGCCGCCACTTAGGTCAAGAGCATGGCTGGAGAGTACGACGAAGGCAGCTGCCATGAAGGCCAAGTTGGAAGGTTTCATCGATGACAATCCAGACCTTATACTAAGTTTACGAGCTGCCCGTTCTGTCTAAAGGCCAAGTCAATTCTCAACGCAAAGGGGGCCAAATTTCAATCTATCGAGTTGGGCACATTGAAAAATAAGGTAAGTCACGCCCTTCGAGCAGAAATGGCCGAGTTGATTGGTCGGACATCCGTGCCGGCCATTTGGATCGGCGGCAAGTTTGTTGGAGGTGTAACGATGGGTCAATAGGTGGACTATCCACGCTAGATGAAAGCGGCAAGCTTGAGGAAATGTTGAGCCGAGTCGGAGCCGTCTTGAGTGGTAGCTAGCTACTACTCGCCTCCCCCTAGAGTACCGGTCGTAAAGGCAGCTACTCTATCACTACTACTAGCTAGTCTAGCTAGCTACTAGCAGAGCTATTTTCATAGAGAATTCATGTGTCGCTTGATGCTCTCACGAGAGGAATGCGAGTACGAGTCTACGTGAAGGGATCATTTAAAGTATGTAGATGACAATGTTTAATGTTCTCTAGATCTTCCGCGATATCATAGACGAGTTGAGGACTGATAGACTTTTAGAAAGAGACGGGAGCACGAGAACCTAAACTTTTTATAGAGTATAAAAGTTCGAAAGTTTTATCTTTTCGTCTGCAACGAACCCCCCCCCGAGAAGTTCTTTCGGCTTCTCAACCAGACGGCGTCTTGGATCTTGACGAAGAAAGAAGGCAAAAGGCATAAAATAGTGATTGCGACAATGAGCGAGACGGCAGGTAAATCGATTGAATGCAAGGCCATGGTCGCCCGTGCGGCCAATCAGCCCATGGTAGAAGAAACGATCACCGTGGAGGCACCCAAGGCGGGCGAGGTTCGCGTCAAGGTAATCAGCAACGCACTCTGTCACACGGACGTCTACACCCTCGACGGCCTGGACCCTGAAGGACTGTTTCCTTGCATTCTCGGTCACGAAGCTGGATGCATTGTGGAGTCTGTAGGTGAAGGAGTCTTTTCTGTGGTACCGGGAGACCATGTGATCCCGGCCTACACGCCTCAGTGCTGCGAGGCTTCGTGCATCTTCTGCCAGAGCCCTAAGACCAACTTGTGCCCCGCGATTCGATCCACGCAAGGTAAAGGTGTCATGCCGGACGGCACTGTTCGTTTCAAGGACAAGGGCGGCAATCCCATCTATCACTTCATGGGCTGTTCCACCATGTCCGAGTACACGGTCTTGGCGGAGATCTCGTGTGCCAAGATTTCTAAAGAGGCTCCTTTGGAGAAGATGTGTCTCTTTGGATGTGGCGTTAGTACCGGGCTTGGTGCCGTGTGGAACACTTGCAAGGTGGAGGTCAACAGTACCGTAGCTGTCTTTGGTTTGGGTGCAGTGGTACGTCTTAAAATCGCTCGTTGCTCTGGGGTGTGACTTTTTGTTAAAAGTCGTATCGAATGAATCTGACAACTCACACACTCATTTTTTTCTGTTCCTTGCGTCAAGGGACTTGCTGTTATCCAAGGAGCCAAAATGGCAGGTGCCTCGAAAATTATTGCTGTGGACCTGAACCCAGCCAAGTTTGTAGCTGCGAAGAAACTAGGTGCCACAGATTGCCTCGACCCCAAGACGGTGGAGGGTCCTGTCCAGAAGCACATTGCCGGAGTCATGACCAAATGGGGTTGCGACTACACCTTTGACTGTACCGGTAATACGGAGGTTATGCGATCGGCGTTGGAGTGCGCTCACCGTGGATGGGGTGAGTCTTGTGTCATTGGCGTTGCCGCCTCTGGTCACGAGATTTCGACTCGTCCGTTCCAGCTCGTTACCGGCCGCGTTTGGAAGGGTACCGCTTTTGGAGGATTCAAGAGTCGTCGAGACATTCCCATTTTGGTCGATCGCTATATGCAGGGCGACCTTCCGATTGATCATTTCATCACCCATACGTTCAAGGGTATAGGATCGACCAACGAGGCTATTGATGCACTCCACTCTGGCGATTGTCTTCGTGCGGTTGTGGAACACTTTTAAGTTGTCTTCAGCGTACGTTCAGCAACAGCCCGTAGTTTGCTACGAATAAGCTGGTGTCTCTCTCTAGCTAGTTGTTGGTAGGTGGGGATTGTTTGCGGGTAATGTTAAGAATCGTAAGTAGTTTAGCTTCTAGTACTAAGAGAGGATGCGGGCAATCCTCGTACCGGTAAAAAAGTTTCTCGTGGAGTGGCTTCTAGCCACTTATTCTAGAACATGAACATCGAGTACGGTGATACTGTTAGGCTACTGTGTTGGCAATGGCTCCAGTCTTAATGACTTTGGCCAGGTCTACTTGTTACTTTGGATAGGGAGGTCGCGTTAATCTTGGTACTGTATGATTACCAGGACTGTAGTATTATCTACCGTACTTGGTAGACTACTGTAGTCGTGTGCTTTACTACGGCCTACCTGTAGCGGTACCGTACTGTGTGTGTGTTGTTTAGTTTAAAGTAGTAATGAGCGCGGGTCTTCCCTCTAAGGCCTCACCGAAGGACTCGTCAATACCGTCATAGCGCTGGATTAGCAGGAGAAGAGGGCATGTGAGACGGGCGCTTTCGCGCGGTAACCGGGATATCCACACCACCCTACAGTGTGATCTCCCCGGACTCGTCTCTCCACAATGTTCAATTTTCGACATCGTGTCGGAACTGCCAGCATTTCTGCTGCGTCGTCTACCGAGTTTCCTCGGCCAAGTTGTTACCTTGACAAGCCACGCGAACCGATACGAAGCTGCCAGACACCAACTCCGCCGTCATTAGATTTGCCATCCTTGCGTGAATCTGCCTCCCCTGGAGGGCCTCACCTCGTCCCACCTTCGTTGGTGCTTGGGTGTGTTGGACATTCTTGCCGTCAACGCCGCCATCGTGAGTGCCGTCCACGCATCGTTGCGCTCGGGATCCACTGTTGTTTCCATCCTCGGGTTCACTCGTAGCTGTCCTCGCTGTCTTGCATCCGTTTTGAAAGTCATCCCCTCGATCCGTGCTGTCGCTTCAGGATGCTGCTGATCCGTGCTGCTTGTCTCGTTCAGCTCTCTCGCGAGCCTGACTTTTAGTCCATTGTGTTGGAGTAGCCATTGACACACGCACACTCGGCACGGGTGTGCGCTTGGTGGCTCTGCTCTGTGTTGCTCCACCTCGCAGCAGGGGCATTGGCGGCTGTCGACCCGGGGTTCGTGCTCCATCGCCGCATCTCGTGAGGTGCGTGCATTGTTGGCACATTGCCCGGGCAATCGATATCCCTTCTTGCTCCTGCTTGTCCGATGTTCCGCGTGTCCTCCGCATATCGTTTTTGCCTGCAGCAGTAGTGTTTGTCGGGACACCGTTGTCGGTTTTGGGTCGAGGCCTTCGTTTGTACCCGATACTGTAAGTAGCAGCGTATTTGCCAAGCGCCTCGTCCCAATGAGCTGGTATTCGAGGATCTGGTTGCGTGCACGGTGGGTGTTTGGTTTCTCCCAATTGCTACTCATGCCCTCGTCCTCGCTCACCTTCTCCAAAGTTTCGTGGCATATCTGGCTGATGTTGAATGGTTGCTTCGCGCTGAGCTCTACGTTCAGGAGTCGCCAGATCATTTCTCTGTTGTCTTGCAGTGTCTCCTCCACTTTTTCAACGAGTCCGAATGCCTTTGCGGTGTGTTTGCACCGTTTGCTCTTAGTTCCTGCAGTGGGTACGGATGCTCGACGCGCAGCTGCGCCATGGTTCGCCTCCTTCCATTTGCATACCGGTCCGCAGCATAGAAAGTGCGGTACCGTACTGTGCGACACCAGCACCAACACCAGGTGATGCAGTGGAACCTACGTGCAGTCGAAGAAGCAGAAGCAGTTTCTAACATTGGACTGACTCGGAACTCGTAAAGTATCCAGTGGAACGCAAATTCTGAGGGGTCGTGTTATGACGTCCGCCGCGCCGTGCCTCGCTCTACTGGAACTTTGGGAACTTTGTTGGGCTTAATAAAACCTAAATGATTGGGCTTTATTCTCTTTTAATGACTGTCGCGAGAAAGTTTATTAGCGATCATTAATCCAATCTTTTCAAACCAAAATATCAGTATTAAATGCGAAAGAAGCCAATAAGCAATAAGCGCAAGCTGAACGAGATGAATGCCAGTTCAAGGAGATGGAGGAATCTGTAGAGAACCAACGAGAGGAACTGGTACAAAAGCAAAGGCAAATCGCAGCGTCAGACCTGGGAGATCGGACGCGAGGATTCTGCCTAAATATCTCGACGTATGTTCACGTAGTACGAGTTTTATGACTAAACGATCTTTTTGCTGCTGTTTGTGTCCTATCCTTTTTCTTATCTTTCCGCTTGCTTCTCCACTCTTGGCCACAAACTTGTTTTGGATCTCTCCCTCTCCTCTTCTCAGCAAAAAGTATCGACTGTTAAGAATGGTTGATGTCAGTTTCACAATGACTTCTCTCGGTGTGGAAGCCTTCAAGGGCGAGGAATGTGTCCGAGTGAATCAAACTGATGTTGAGTTCAAGCAGCGACTTGCGGATTCGTCCGCTGCCGATCATCTTCGGGTACTTCTCAGTCAAGAGTCGGAAGTTTACGCTCCATGCAAGGATTACCTAACCTTGATCCGCGACGCCCCCGGGGATCCCTCCGAGAGAGTTAGTGAGGGATGGAGACGCAAGCTCTGCGAATGGTGCTTTGAAGTCGTGGATCATTTTGGTTTCGATCGTGAAGTTGTATTCATCGCCCTCAACTATCTCGATCGTACCGTTGCCCTCAAGACGGAAGCTTGCGCTAGCGCTATGACAAAGAGAGAGTTCCAGTTGATTGCTGTCACTTCGCTCTACACCGCGATCAAGCTCCATGGTGAAACCGATTCCATCGACGGTCCCAGGCGAAAGCTCAGGATCGATGCCTTTGTGGAACTCAGCCGCGGCTTCTTCCAAGTTGAGTTGATTGAATCCATGGAACGCAAGATCTTTACCATCCTCGACTGGCGTATGAATCCACCTTCCAGCTTGCGATTCATCTCCTCCTTCCTTCTCTTGTTGCCCTCGTGGAACATGAGTGAACACTGTGCGCCTCATGCCGCTGTTACTGGAAGTATCTACGACGTTGCACGCTACCTTTCGGAACTTGCGGTGTGTTTGTCGGACCTTACCTTCAACTTTAACACATCCACCATTGCTTACGCTGCTATTGTCTGCACGCTTGAGGCTCTCCAAGAAACGCTACCACTTCCCTACGATGCCCGTGTCAAGTTTCTCAACAACATTACGGAAGTCACCGGCCTTCTCCCCGAATCCAGGGAAGTTCGGCAGGTCCGCGATATGATCAAGGAACTTTGCCCTGCCCTGTTCGAAGGCAAGGATATTCATCCTACCTTCCTCCACCGCGCCGCTAGCTTGACTAACTTTACCCAAGGATCCAACGCGGGAGACGGCAAATCGTCTCCAGTATGTGTTGCGGATGCTCCGCCGTATCACTCTCCTTCGGGCCGCAAGCGCAGCCGTGGTTGAATGGCTTTTACACCTCAATAA
>Ga0307981_1001339_pt1 | contig 22338 bp, 20 predicted proteins | sample OrgLakmetagen987_FD_201849 | JGI IMG/M metagenome (GOLD analysis project Ga0307981, IMG submission 201849) | Saline water microbial communities from Organic Lake, Antarctica - #987 | ecosystem: Environmental > Aquatic > Non-marine Saline and Alkaline > Saline | place: Antarctica: Organic Lake... | reverse complement strand
CCGGGTGTCGCCCGACCTCGACCAGTAGCGACGCCGCGTCGCTTGCGCGTTCCCGGCGGCGACGAACGACGTCGAGTCGACGGATTCCGGCGCCGACGCTTTCTCGGTCGGCGCGTACGCCCAGGGCTCGTGTCGCGCAGCTTCAACTGGGCGAAGGTGCCGGTTGCAGCGAGACCGACGACGAGGAGACCGATGGCGCCTGGCGCACTGATCGCCACGGCGACGAACGCCGCCACCGCCCACGCGAGTTGGAAACGTGTCTCGAAGGTGGCGAATGCTCGACCCTGGTTCGCCTCCGGAGCGTCGCGCTGCACGATGCTCTCGAATCCGAGTCGACCGAGTGCTGCGACGAAGTTGACCACGGCGGCCAGCGCAATGCCCGCCAGCGGTTCACCGAGCACCGCCAACCCGATGCCGGCGACGCCGCTGATGGCGAGCGCCAGCGTCAGCATGGTCTCCTCACCCATCAGCTTGCGGATCCGCGGCGCCGTTGCATTCCCGGTCAGGGTCGCCAACGCCGACGCACCCACCGCAGCTCCGAACAGGACCGTGCCGTTGTCGTAGGTGCGCAGCCAGAACGCCAGATGGAAGAAGGTGAAGCCGACATTCGCCCGCAGCGCCGTCATGGCGGTGGAACCGAATCGCAACGACGGCGACCGGAGTTCGAGCGCCTCCTCTTCGCCGACCGGCTGAGCCGCCACGACCTCGGGCGCGAGGCGGGTCGCCGAGAACAGTGCCCCGCCGAACAGCAGCGCTCCGTAGACCAACGCGGCGCTCGGGCCGATCACCGTGAGCAGGATTCCGGCCGGCACGACGGCGATGCCGCCGAGCAGCCCCGACACCAGGCCGAGCTTGGAGTTGGCCTCGACCAGTTCCTCTTCTGACCGCACGGTCGAGGGGACCAGCGACGATTTCGAGACCACGTAGGTCTTCTGCAGGACGAGCGAGGCGAACACGAGCGGGAACAGCGCGATCCCGTCGAAGTAGCGCGCCATCAGCAGCAACAGCACGATCCGGGCCGCTGCGACGAGTTGGATCACGAGTCGACGCCCGCCGGCCATCCGGTCGATGAGCGGGCCGATGAGCGGCGCCACGAACAGGAACGGGGCGAAGCTGATCGCCAGGAACAGCATCACCTGGGTGCGCGCCGCCGCTGGATCGACACTGAAGACCGAGTCGGCCAACGACACGACCATTGCGGCGTCGCCGCCCATCATCAACGCATGGGTGACGGCCAGTCGGGTGAACTTCGACATCGGCGGCCGTTCGGGGGTTCGTCGGGACGACCCCGCTCGTGCGTCCGATGCCACCGAGCCGAGCCTAGAGCTCCGCAGCCGCCCCGCCGGGGAGTGGGGAGAGGAGTGCGGTGAGCTCACCGGCGAATACGCTCGCCTGCATGGCGCTCTCCGATCGCATCCTCATGGGACCCGGCCCCTGCAACCCCTATCCCGAAGCCGTTGCGGCGCTCGGCCGACCGATGCTCGGGCACCTCGACCCCGAGTTCATCGCACTGCTCGACGAGACGAACGAACGGCTGCGAACCGTGTTCGACACGAAGAACGCGCTCACCTTCCCGGTGTCTGCGACCGGTTCAGCCGGCATGGAGGCATCGATCGTCAACTTCGTGGGTCCTGGCGACACGGTGGTCGTCGGTGTCAACGGCGTGTTCGGTGGCCGGATGGTCGACGTCGTCGGTCGAACGGGCGCCACAGCGATCGCGGTCGACCACGAGTGGGGCACCCCGGTCGACGTCGACCGGATGGTCGGTGCACATCCGTCGCCCACGATGTTCGCGATGGTGCATGCCGAGACCTCCACCGGGGTCCAGAGCGACATCGCTGCGATGGGTGCAGCAAAGGGTGACGCACTGCTGCTCGCCGACTGTGTGACCTCACTCGGTGGCGTCGACCTGCACGTCGACGACTGGGGTGTCGACGTGGCCTACAGCGGTACACAGAAGTGCCTCGGTGTTGCGCCCGGGCTCGCACCCTTGACCGTGTCCGATCGCGCGATCGACCGACTCCGACCGATCCCTCAGTCCTGGTATCTCGATCTCAACATGATCGCTGCATACGTCACCGGGTTGGGTGCCCGCGCCTATCACCACACCGCACCGATCTCGATGATCATGTCGTTGCACGCCGGCCTCGGCGTCGTCCTCGACGAAGGCCTCGACGCGGTCCGCACCCGTCACCGGGAGGCCGGTGACGCCGTGAAGCGTGGCATGGTCGAACGCGGCTTCGAGCTGTTCGCCACCGAGGGGCACCGGCTGGCACCGCTCAGCTCGATCGTGATCCCCGAGGGTCGCCTCGGCGACGCGGACGAGGCCGATGTCCGCCGCCGCCTGCTGGCCGACTACGGCATCGAGATCGGTGGCGGACTCGGACCGGTCGCCGGCACCGTCTGGCGGATCGGCACGATGGGCCACACCGCCCGGCAGCGCAACGTCACCACGCTGCTCGCGGCGCTCGACGACATCCTCGTCTGACCCCGACCGAGGAGGCCGGCGACGAGAGTTCAACGATCTCGGCCTGCTGCCGTTTCTCGACCCTGTTCTGTGTCACCTGCTGACACGGAGCGGGGTCGAGAAGCTCGCTCGGATCAGCGCGCATCATGTGCTTTCGCCACGCGAACGTGCCACCGCCTTGACGGCTTCGAGCACCACCAACAGTCCGAGCGCTGCTGCGACGCAGACGGCGAGGTCCACCACGCCGAGCGGTTCGAGGTCGAGGAAGTTCCGAAGTGGCGTGTAGACCGCCACGAGCTGCAACACGGTGACGAGGCCGGTGATCGCGAGCAACAGCGGATTGGTCGAGAACCCGATGGTGCGGAGCGATTCCGTGTTGGATCGCGTGCCGATCGCCTGGGCGACCTGCATCAGCGCGAGCGTGGTGAAGATCATCGTCTGCGCCTCGATGCGATCACCCAGTTCGTAGGCGAAGCCGACACCGAGCGAGACGACACCGATGAGACAGCCGATCCAGATGGTGCGTCGTCCGAGCCCGTCGGCCCAGAGGCTCGCTCCCGGCCGATGCGGTGCTCGATCCATCACACCCGGTTCAGCGGGTTCGACGCCCATCGAGAGTCCGAGCAGCCCGTCGGTCATGAGGTTGAGCCAGAGGAGCTGGAGCGGCAACAGCGCAATTGCGGACTCGACGCTGCCACCTCCTGTCAGGAGGAACGGAATGGGCCACCCGAGCATCACGAGGATCTTGCCGAGGTTGCCCGCGACGGCGAAGCTGACGAACCGGCGCAGGTTGTCGTAGATGACCCGCCCCTCCTCGACCGCCGACACGATCGTGGCGAAGTTGTCGTCACGCAACACCATGTCCGACGCCTCCTTCGAGACGTCGGTGCCGGTGATGCCCATGGCGACGCCGATGTCGGCCCGCTTGAGCGCCGGCGCATCGTTGACACCGTCACCGGTCATCGCGACCACCTGACCCTGCTGCTGCAGCGCGTCCACGATCCGGAGCTTGTGTTCGGGTGAGACCCGAGCGAAAACGGACACGGTGGCCGCCGCGTCGGCGAACTCCGCGTCGGTCAAGCGATCGAGGTCGACGCCGGTGAGGACCTGATCATCGTCGGTGATGCTCAGTTCTGTGGCGATCGCCTTGGCGGTCAGCGGATGGTCGCCGGTGATCATCACCGGACGGATCCCGGCACGTCGACACACGGCGACGGCGTCGCGTACTTCTCCGCGCGGTGGGTCGATCATGCCGACCAGCCCGAGGATCACGAGTTCGTCCTCGGCCTCCACTGCGAGTTCACCCGGCCCGCATGTGCCCGAATCGTCACCGAAGGTGCTGTAGGCGACACCGAGGACACGACGGCCGCCGGCCGCGAGGCGGTCGTTCGCATCGAGGACGCGCTGGCGCCATGCATCATCGATGTCGACGGGGCCATCGTCGGACCAGACCCCCGATGCCCGATCGATCAGCCCGTCGATGGCGCCCTTGACGAACGCGATCGGACGATCCTGTGGCAGTTCGGCGAACAGTGGCGTCTTGTCGTCGAGGGGAGCGTGGACGGTGCTCATCCGCTTGCGACCCGAATCGAACGGGTTCTCCGCGACCCGTGCGAATCGGCTGCGGAGTTCGCGGACGTCGATCCCGGCGTTCGCTGCCAGTTGCAGGAGTGCCGTCTCGGTCGGATCGCCGATCAGCGACAGGAGACCCTCGTCGTCGACATCGGCCTGGGCGTCGTTGCACAGGACCATCGCACCCAGCATTGCTCGGGCGTTCACCGGCAGGTCGGACGGGGCCGGAGTTGCGCCGGAGGTGATCACGATGTCGTGATCGGCGACGTCGAGCATCGTGACCGTCATCTGGTTCAGCGTCAGCGTTCCCGTCTTGTCGGAGCAGATGACGGTCACCGATCCGAGGGTCTCGACCGCCGGCAGCTTGCGGATCAGCGCGTTGCGACGCAACATCCGCTGCGAGCCGATCGCCAGCGTGAAGGTCACCACGGCGGGCAGGCCCTCGGGGATGACGGCCACCGCGACGCTGATCGCCGTGAGTGCGAGGTCGGCTGCCGACTCGCCGCTCAGCGCGCCCATCAGCACGACGAGGGCGGCGACGCCGACTCCAACGAGCGCGAGCTGCTTGCCCACCCGGTCGAGACGCGCCTGGAGCGGCGTGTCCTCGTGGTCGACGCCCTGCAGCAGCGTGGCGATGCGACCGAGTTCGGTCGCCATGCCCGTCGCAGTGACCACCCCGACGCCGCGTCCGGCGGTCACCTGGGTGCCGCTGTAGGCCATACCTCGCCGGTCGCCCAGCGGCAGATCGTCCTGGTCGGTGGCCTCGGTCTGCTTGTCGGCGGGTTCGGACTCGCCGGTCAGCGCCGCTTCCTCGATTCGCAGGTTCGCCGCCTCGATCAGCCGGACGTCGGCCGGAACGATCGAGCCGGCATCCAACTGCACCACGTCGCCGGGCACCAGCTGCGAAGCTTCGACCTCGACGGTGCGTCCGTCGCGGACGACCCGCACGATCGGGACCGCCATCTTTCGCAGCGCAGCGATCGCCTGCTCGGCCCGATACTCCTGGAAGAACCCGAGGAGCGTGAAGAGCACCACGATGGCGCCGATTGCGCCGGCTTCGAGGTACTTGCCCAGCAGCAGCGAGAGCACCGCTGCACCGATCAGAATCAGCACCATGACGGCCGAGATCTGCTCCCACACGAGACGCCACGGACTGGCCGACCCCGTGTCGACGAGCTCATTCGTGCCGTGTTCGGCGAGGCGTTCGGCAGCGGTGCCCCGGCTCAGGCCTTCCGACGACACCTCCAGGTGATCGAGGACCTCGTTGGGCGCCATCCGATGCCAGGCGATCGGCTCGGTGCCAGACGAGACCGACGTGGCGAGCGGCGAACTCATCGAGCGACGTCCGAAGGGACAGGGAGGCGTGGACAGGATTCGATGAACATCGGAGTGACCCTTTCAGCGGACTGGTGAACGTTCGCTGAAAGTCTCTCCACCCGAGCCTGGCGGGTCGGCCGCGCCGGCTCCGAGGAGCGTGTTGACGACGGGCCACGGGGGATACTCCCCTTCAGTGTCGGCAACGATACGCCCTGGGCGTGCGTCTTGCGCGTCGGCCACCACAGGTTGCGATGCCCGGCGGCGCGAGCGGTCAGCGCGAGTACTTGTAGCCGAGACCGCGGATGGTCGTGATGCGGGTCGGATTCGACGGTTCGTCCTCGATCTTGCCCCGGAGCCGCTTGATGTGCACGTCGAGCGTCTTGGTGTCGCCGACGTAGTCGTGGCCCCACACCCGATCGATGAGGGTCTCACGCGGCAGGACACGACCCGCATTGGCCAACAGGAGATGGAGCAGTTCGAACTCCTTGAGCGGCAACGTGAGCGACTCACCGTCGACGGAGACGAGGTGCTGGTCGGGGTCGAGCGTCACACCCGCCACCGACAGGCCCTCGGCACCGAGCAGGGTCGAGTCCTCACCGACGGGTGCCCGACGCAGTGCCGCATGGATCCGGGCGACCAGTTCGCGCAGGCGGTAGGGCTTGGTGACGTAGTCGTCAGCCCCGACCTCCAGGCCGACGACCGTGTCGATCTCGGCGCCTTTGGCCGTGACCATGATGATCGGTACCTGGGACTTCTTGCGGAGTTGGCGACACACCTCGATGCCGCTCACCCGCGGGAGCATGACGTCGAGCAGCACGAGGTCCGGCTTGATCTCGTCGAAGACAGCCAGCGCTTCGGCGCCATCGACGGCCGAGTGGACCCGGAAGCCCTCCCGCTCCAGCCCGATGGTCACCGCATCGACGAAACTCGGTTCGTCCTCGACGACGAGAATGGTTGCTTCGGTCACGGTGACACCTCGCCGGTTCGGATCGGATCGTTGACAGGCTCGACGGCGTCGTCGTCGACGATCAGGGATGCGGGCAGCCGGAGGACGAAAGTCGAGCCTTCCCCCTCCTGTGACGACACGAGCACTTCGCCGCCGTGGTTCGACGCGACGTGGCGGACGATCGACAGCCCCAAGCCGGTGCCGCCGGTGTTGCGACTGCGTGCTCGGTCGACACGGTAGAACCGCTCGAAGATCCGGTCGAGGTCGGCTGCGGGGATGCCGTGTCCCTGATCGGCGACCATGATCTCGATCGACCTCGCATCGACACGTGTGCGGACCTGGACCGTCCCACCGTGATCGCTGTACTTCACCGCATTCTCCACCAGGTTGCCGAGCGCCGATTCGAGTTGGCGCCGGTCGGCACGCATCAGGATCTCGGGTCCGCTCTCGAAGGCGGTGACGGTGATGTTGTTCGCCGGATCGACCACGCGACCTCGACCCACCGCCACCGACACCACATCGTGCAGGTCGACGACGTCAGGTTCGTGGGGCCCGGACTCGATCCGTGACAGCTCGAGCAGATCATCGATCGCTCGCACAGCGCGGTGGGCCTCGCCACCGATGCGCTTCGTCACCCGCTCCACGATGGCCGGGTCGGTCTCGCCTTCGAGTGCGTCCGCGAGGACGGCGATCGCGCCGACGGGCGTCTTCAGTTCGTGGGAGATGTTGGCGACGAAGTCGGTCCGCATCGCTTCGACGCGTTGACGGTCGGTGACGTCGTCGATGGTTGCGACCGCCATGCCGTTCGGCATGGTCTCCGACGACAGATGCAACGCCGTGCGCGGTGGACCGTGCAACTCGACGAGGTCGTCGACCGGCACACCTCGCGCTGCACTGCGGAGCACCTGCTCGACGTGGTCCTCGACGATCAGCCCGACATGGGTTCCGTGCATCGCCGACGCCGAACGGTTGCGATAGATGATCCGGCCATGTCGATCGCACACCACGACGCCGAGTTCCAGTTCGTTGACCGCAGATCGCAGGACGGCACCGACATCGTCGTGCTCGACACGTTCGTCGACGACGTCGTCGAATCCATCGGCCGCATTCGTGCCGAGCTGTACCGGCGACTCGGAGACAGCGGCGACAACGGCCCGATGGCGGACGCGCCAGGCCACGGCCCAGCCCACGGCACCACCGGCCACGAAGGCGAGGACGATCAGAACCGGCATGGGTCAGGTCATCAGATCGGGAGCGTCGAGGTTGTTGCCACTCTCGGCATACGGCTTGGACGGAGTCCACCCATCGACGATGTATCGGGTCCGCTCGCCGACGTTCACGGCATGGTCGCCGATGCGTTCGTAGAACCGGGCGACGACGGCGAGCTGCACCGCGACCTGGAGGTCGAGTGCCTCGGCGGCATGGCTCTCGAAGATGATCTGGATGAACTGCCGGTGCAGATCGTCGAGGTACGCGTCCATGTCATGCAAGGCCGCCGCCCGAACTCCGTCGGAGTTCAGGTAGGCCTCGGTCGACTCCTTGAACAACAGCGTCGCCTGGTCACTGCACTTGCGGATGATCCCTCGCAGCCGTGCGTCCAGTTCGTGGCTGTAGATCCTTCGCGCTGCCTTGCAGATGTTGACGCACAGGTCGGCGGACCGTTCGACGTCGGCGACGATCTTGATGGAGGCGACGAGCGCACGGAGATCGCCGGCCACCGGGGCCTGCAGTGCGATCTGGTTGAAGCACGTCTCCTCGAGTTGAAGCGACTTGGCGTCGTATTCGTCATCGCCGAGGATCACGTACTCGGCGCCTTCGAGGTCGCCGTCGAGCAGGATGTCGGTAACCCGCGGGACGAGTTCGGTCACACCGGCACCGAGCCGTGCGATGCCGAACCGGACCTCGTCGAGTTGCTCGTGGAAGTTGCTGCGGAGTTCGCCGCTCATCCGAACCGCCCGGTGACGTAGTCCTGGGTCTGCTGTTGGGACGGGTTCGAGAACATCTTTTCGGTCGAATCCATCTCGATCAACTTGCCCGGTTTCCCGGTCCCCTCGATCGAGAAGAAGCCGGTTCGGTTGCTCACTCGTGCCGCCTGCTGCATGTTGTGGGTGACGATCACGATGTTGTACGTGTCCTTCAGCTCGAGCATCAGCTCCTCGATGGCGAGGGTGGAGATGGGGTCGAGTGCCGAGCACGGCTCGTCCATCAGCAACACGTCGGGTTCGACGGCGATCGCTCGGGCGATGCACAGTCGCTGCTGCTGGCCGCCCGACAGTCCGGATCCCGGCTTGTCGAGGCGGTCCTTGACCTCGTTCCACAGGTTCGCACCACGCAACGATGCCTCGACCAGTTCGTCGGCCTCCTTGCCCTTCATGCGCTTCGAGTTCAGCTTCTTGCCGGCGAGCACGTTGTCGGCGATCGACATCGTCGGGAACGGGTTCGGCCGCTGGAAGACCATGCCGATCTTGCGCCGCACCGCAACCGGGTCGACACCCGATCCGTACAGGTCACGGCCGTTGATCACGACGCTTCCGTCGACGTATGCGCCGTTGATCACCTCGTGCATCCGGTTGAGCGACCGCAGGAACGTCGACTTGCCACAGCCCGATGGACCGATCAATGCGGTGATCGAGTTCGGGTTGATCGTCATCGACACACCCTCGACCGCCTTGAAGTCGCCGTAGTAGATGTCGAGATCGGTCACGTCGATCCGGTTCGGCAGGTCGACCGGCGCATTCGGGTCGGCGGCGACCGACGCATCGGCTGCGGTCTTCTCGGGGGCACTGACGGATTCGGTCATGGAGGAACGGACCTTCATCTGATTCGGGTTCTTGGACGTGGTGTGAATGGCCGGACGGTTCATTTGAGGCCCTTCGGTTTGAGGATCGAGGACAGAATACGTGCGATCGAGAACAGGATCACGACGAGCAGCACGAGTGTCAATGCTGCAGCCCAGGCTCGATCCTGGCTCGCTTCGACCGGCAGCGTGGGGAACTTGTACGAGTTGTAGGAGAAGACGGGAAGCGCAGCCATCCGACCGTCGATCGGGTTCCAGTTCACGTCAGCGGTGATCCCCACCGTCACGAGCAGCGGTGCGGTTTCGCCGATCACTCGGGCGATGGCCAGCACGATGCCGGTGAGGATGCCGGCGATCGCTGTTGGAAGGACCACCTTCACGATGGTCCTCCACCGGGGGACGCCGAGCGCGAACGATGCCTCTCGCAGCTCGTTCGGAACGAGGCGGAGCATCTCCTCCGACGTGCGGACGACCACCGGGGTCATGAGCAGTGTCAGTGCGACTGCTCCGGCGAGTCCGGATCGGTGCCCGACACCGGTCGACAGTGCGGTCAACGCTGGAATGTCGTCGAGGAAGACGAAGAGTGCGTACGCGAAGAGCCCGGCGACGATCGACGGGATGCCGGTCATCACGTCGACGAGCGAGGTGACCGCCTTCGCGAATCGACTGCCCGTGGCGTACTCCACGAGATAGATCGCCGTGAACAGCCCGAACGGGACGGCGAAGATCGTGGTGAGGGCCGTGATCACCAGCGTTCCGATGATGGCGTGGTAACCGCCGCCACCCTCGCCGATGACGCCACGCATGGTCGTGCTGTAGAAGTCCCAGTCGAAACGGTTCGACCCTCGTTCGATGACCGTCCACACCACCGACACCAGCGGGAGGAGCACCACTGCGAAGGCGCTCGTCATGACGGCCGTCGAGAACCGGTCGGTGGCCTCGCGGGGCGACTCGACGAAGCGGGACACGAGCAGCGTGGTGACCACGTACACGACGAGCCCGACGAGGATCCAGAGCGCCCAGTTCACTGCACCGAAGGCCAAGTATCCGGCAAGGCCGGCGGCGACCGAGACGACGCGGATTCCCCACATCGGCCGTCCGTCCAGGCTGCCCGACGTCATGTCGTTGCGTTCGTTCCCGCCGTCGGAATCCAGGTCCGGCTCGATGGTGGATGCAGTCAGGCTCATCGCTCGGCTCCCCGTGACTCGATGGTGGGCTCGTACTGTGAGATGAGAATCATCCGTCTGCTCCCGAGAAGCCGGCGCTGGCGATGCGGCGAGCGACAGCGTTGACGGCGAAGGTCAACACGAACAGCACCAGGCCGGTGGCGATGAGTCGGTTCACTTCCAGACCAGCCGACTCGGGGAACTGCAGCGCGATGTTCGAGGCGATGGTGTTCGAGTTCTGCGCGGTCAGCACGTCCCAGAAGTAGCCGCTCGCGGGCGACAAGATGATCGCCACCGCCATCGTCTCACCGAGCGCTCGACCGAGCCCCAGCATGGCGCCGGAGATCACACCGGAGCGCCCGTACGGGATGACCGCCTGACGGATCATCTCCCAGCGGGTCGCACCGAGGGCAAGCGATGCCTCCTCGTGGAGCCGGGGCGTCTGCAGGAACACCTCACGAGAGATGGCCGTGATGATGGGGAGCACCATCACGGCGAGCACCACACTCACCGTGAAGGTGGAGCGACCCGATTGAGCGATCGCAACGTCGGATCCGAACAGGGGGATGAACCCCAGGTTCTCCCGGAGCCAGGGGAACATGCTCTGCGAGATGATCGGGGCGAGCACGGTGATGCCCCAGAGTCCGTACACCACGCTGGGGATCGCGGCGAGGAGATCGATGAAGTACCCGAGCGTCTGAGCGATCTTGCGCGGCGCGTAATGACTGATGTAAAGCGCCACGGCGATCGCCACCGGAGTGGCCAGGAGGAGCGCGATCGCCGAGATGTAAACGGTGCCGAAGACGAGCGGGCCGACGTAGGAGAGGAACCCACCGTCTCCGTCGAGTTGGTCGGAGTCACTGACGACGTACTCGTACAACCCCTGATACGACAGGAACAGCGCAACGGCTGCGAGGGTCACGAGGATCAGGGCAGCGGCGCCGAACGAGAGGCCGAAGAAGACCTTGTCGCCGGCTTTACCGACCGGTTGGTCGATGGATGAATCGTTGCCGCCTGGGAGGGGCGTGTCGAGCATCGTCACAGGGGGAGACTCCGGTGAAGTGAAGAGGTGGTGGACAAAACGACGGCGTGGCCGATCACATACTCACACAGGAGCAGGTGATCGGCCACGGTCATCAGGGGGTGCCTCGGTCGATCGACCGGATCAACCGGCGACGGTGATGGCGTCGATCGAAGTGAGGATGTCGGTGCGGACTTCCTCGGAGATCGGCGCCGAACCGGCGGACGCTGATGATGCGGCCTGGCCCGCTTCGGACCCGACGTAGGTCATGAACGCCTTGACGAGGTCCACTTCTTCCTGGGTCTCGTACTGGAGGCAGACGATGTGGTAGCTGACCAGCGCGATCGGGTAGACCGACGCGTCCTCGGGCGTGCGGTTCACTTCGATGGCGAAGTCGAGCTCGCTGCTGCCGCCGGTGCGCTCGGACGCATCGACGATGCGGCCCGCTGCTTCAGGGCTGAACTCGACGAACTCGCCGGCGACGCCGACAGCTGCTGCCGGGAGGTCACCGATCTGGCTGGCGTCGGCGTAGCCGATGGAGCCGTTGCCGGCACCGACCGCTGCCACGACACCAGACGTTCCCTGGCCGCCTTCGCCGCCACCGGGACCGTCGTCGTCCCACAGTTCGATCGCACCGAAGGTCCATGCGTCAGGCGCAGCCTGGCTCATGTAATCGGTGAAGTTCTCCGTGGTGCCCGACTCGTCGGAGCGGTGGACCGGGTTGATCGCGAGATCGGGGAATTCGGTGTCCGGGTTCAACTCGGCGATGGCCGCGTCGTTCCAGTTGGTGATCTCGTTGGCGAAGATCGCACCGATGGTCTCGGGGTTCAGGTTCAGGCTGTCGACACCTTCGAGGTTGAAGGGGATCGCGATCGGCGAGATGTAGTGGGGAAGGTTGATCGCTCCACCGTCACCGGCGCAGCGCTCGATGGACGATGCGAACTCGTCTTCTTTGAGGAAGGCGTCGGATCCAGCGAACGTGGTCCCGCCGGCGAGGAACGTCTCGCGTCCGCCGCCCGAACCGATCGGGTCGTACTCGACGGTGACGTCGGGGTTCAGCTCCTGGAAGCCGACCTGCCATCCCTGCATGGCCGCAGCCTGCGAGGACGCACCGGCACCGACGAGCGTGCCCGACAACTCGGCCATGGGCTCTTCCTCCATGGCTTCCTCTTCCATGGGCTCTTCTTCGGCCGGAGCATCTTCGGCCGGAGCATCTTCGGCCGGAGCATCTTCGGCGGGAGCCTCGGTGGGCTCGGTTGCGTCTTCGGTGGGGGTGGCCTCGTCGTCACTTCCGCATGCTGCGGTGACGAGGGCGAGTGCCATTGCACTGGCGAAAATTCTGCGCTTGCTGTTCACGCTTGCGATCTCCTGTGTTGCTGTTGGGTGCCAACGGAAAGGTGCACCGATCACGAACATGTGAAGACCGGAGCCGTTGACGGAGCGAACCGTACGGAGCCAAGGTGAATGGGCTCCGGCGTCGGGTGAACGGGAGGTGAACGGTCCCCGACACTGCGGCCAACACGTGTCCCTCGGCCTCATCTGAGCGATGCTCGACGCCGAAGGACGAGGGTTTCAGTCGGAGGTGACCTTGCCGATGGTCTGTTGTGCGACCGTCCACTCGTACATCCGCTGCTGAGGGTGGGGCTCGAATGCATCGAGCGGTCCGATTCGCAACCACGTGTCGTCGGGCTGGAGCTCCCACGCCACGATGTCGTCGTCGAGCGCGAACCCGATCGCCTGGTCGAGCCACGCGACGTGTCGTTCGTGCTCGATCGGCACCAGGACCTCGACGCGACGGTTCAGGTTGCGCGGCATGAGATCGGCAGAGCCGATGAGGTGGAGCGCATCGCCACTCTTGCCGGCCACACGCAGCCCGTCCACGACGTTGCCGTGTCCGAATCGGTAGATCCGGCTGTGCTCGAGGTACCGGCCGAGGATGCTGCGAACACGGATGTTCTCCGAGAGTCCGGGCACCCCGGCGCGAACGCAACAGATTCCCCGCACCACCAGGTCGACCCGGCACCCGGCGGCGCTCGCTGCGTACAGCGCTTCGGCCATCACCTCGTCGGCGATGGAGTTGCACTTGAACGTGATGTGCCCGTCGACGCCGAGCGATGCCTCGTGCTCGATCAGGTCGAGGAGCTGACGGCGCAGATCCCGTGGTGCGACCAGCATCGTCTGGTAATCCGCCGCACGGCTGTATCCGGTGAGGTGGTTGAACAGCTCCAACGCATCATCGCCGACCGCGTCGTCACACGTGAAATAGCCGATGTCCTCGTAGATCTTGGCGGTCTTCGCGTTGTAGTTTCCGGTTCCGATGTGGCAGTACCGGCGAAGGCAATCGCCATCGTCACGTACGACCAGCACCACTTTCGAGTGGGTTTTCAGGCCGACCATGCCATACACCACGTGGACGCCGGCGCGCTCCAGCTGCTTGGCCCACTGCACGTTGGTGGCCTCGTCGAAACGAGCCTTCAGCTCCACGAGCACGGCCACCTGCTTGCCGTTCTCGGCAGCGTGGATCAAGCTGCGGATGACCGCACTGTCACCGCCGGCTCGGTACAGGGTCATCTTGATCGACTTCACCTTCGGGTCCGACGCCGACTGCGCGATGAACTCCTCGACGCTGCTCGAGAAGCTCTCGTACGGGTGGTGCAGCAGCATCGAACGGTGCCGAATCGCATCGAAGATCGGACGGTCAGCCTCCTCGATCGCCGCCAGGCGTCCAGCGGTGACCGCCGGCCATGGCTCGTCGGTGAGGTCCGGGCGATCGATCGACATCAGCTCCCACAGGCAGCTGAGGTCGATGAGCGAGCGGTGGAAGGTGACGTCGTCGGGGGTCAGGTCGAGCTCTCGAACCAGCAGTTCGAGCAGTTCGGGCCCGACGTCGTGAGCGACCTCGAGGCGGACCGCTTTGTTGAATCGGCGGCGACGCAGCTCCATCTCGACGGCTTCGAGCAGGTCATCGGCTTCGTCCTCTTCGAGTGTGAGGTCGGCGTTGCGACTCACACGGAACGGTGTCCACTCCTCGACGATCATCCCGACAAAGAGCGTGTCGAGCTTCGCGGCGATGAGCTGCTCGACCGGCAGGAAGCGTCCGACCGCCACCTCGACGAGACGCGGGAAGATGTTCGGCACCTTGAGGCGGGCGAAGCGACGGTCACCGGTGTCGGGATCGGCGACGTTGACGGCGAGCGACAACGCCAGGTCAGAGATGTAGGGGAACGGGTGGCCCGGGTCGACGGCCAGGGGCGTCAGGACCGGGTAGACGCGTTCGGTGTACCAGATGTCGATCGCTTCGACTTCGTCGGGCGTGAGGTCGCTGTAGTCGACGATCGCCACCCCGGCGTCACGCAACGACGGCACCAGTTCTTCGATGAATGCCGTGTCGAGTCGCTCGACGTGGCCCGGCACCGTCGCGATGATGTCTTCGAGTTGCTGGACCGGCGTCCGGCCGTCAGGGGTCGGACGATCCAGGCCCGCGGCGATCTGGTCTTTCAGCGCTGCGACCCGCACCTGGAAGAACTCGTCGAGGTTGGTCGACACGATCGCGCAGAACTTCGCACGTTCGAGCAGCGGGATACCGGGCTCGGTGGCGAGTTCGAGAACCCGCTCGTTGAACGCCAGCCAGCTCAGTTCACGGTTGAGGAACCGTTCATCGACGCCGGCGCGCCGAAGGTCGCGACGACCAGGGAGGGGCAGGGTCATCGATTCGCCGGTGATCGAAAGCCGCTGGTCACGTGGCGCTGGCCACTCGGTCGGTTTTGCCACCGTCGGTCCTCCGCCGCTCAGGTGTCGTCGGACGCCGCAGCGCCATCGGGTGCCACCGAGACGTCGGCCACCGGAGGATCGTCGGAGGTCACGGCGTCTTCAGAGGTCACGGCGTCGTCGGCTGCGGGTGACTCGGTCACCGCATCGGCGTCGGGTGCCGAGACGGGCGGCCGAGCAGTCACCGGCTGGGACACGACGCCGAGGTCCCACTCGATCGAGATCATCTCTCGTTCGGCGTCACGCACGACACGTTCGCGGTTTCGACGGAACTGCGGATCCTCACGAGGAAGCAGCACCAGCCGAGCCAGGACGCGGGCACGGAATTCGTCGAGCACCTGGCGGTCACCCCAGTCCCCGTAGACCTCCCAGTGCGGAGACACGGATCCGAGGTAGACGATGCGGGCGTGTGCCTTCGGTCCGGTGGATTCCACGAGGTCAGACATGCCGCGCACTCTATCGAGTTCGACTCCGATCGGTCGGGGGCGTCGGGCCTCGAGACCTGCGACGACGACGACCGCCGTGGTCCCGACGGACCGGTGACCTCGAATGACATGCTTGCGTTTAACATTGCGAACGTGTTACGATCACCTTTCGTTGTGACGACACTCCTTCCGGCCGACGTCGGAACGTCCGAACGAAACGAACGGAAAACCGGGAACCAGATCGGCTCCCGGAACGTCAGTACTGGTACACGGCGCAAGATCGACCATCGACCGCCCGAACCGAAAGAAGGATCGGTCTCCATGATCAAGCGAAACAGGCGAACCCAGCGCAGCAACGCAGGCCTCAGCAACGAAGCCTTGGCCGAACTCAACGGTCGGCCGTCCTCGCTCGCCTCCGCACCGCCGGACCCCGATTCCGAGAGCGCATGGATGAACGACGGCAACTGTCGTCTCCACCCGCCCGCCACCTTCTTCCCCAGCGATGGCGTCGGGGTCGACAAGGCACGCAAGATCTGCCGTGACTGTCCGGTGATGGCACGCTGCCTCGACTACGCCCTCGACGAACGTATCGACCACGGGGTCTGGGGTGGCTGTTCCGAGCGCGAGCGCCGCCGGATCCTGAAGACCCGCCGCCAGGTCGCCGGGACATCCGTCTCCACCACCGTGTGAACACGGCGGGCACACCGCCCACCAGCAGGCCCGTCACGTCGTGGTGACCCGGGCATCCAGTCCGTACACCCGGCGGGCGGTCCCGGCGAACATCGCCGCACGCTCGTCGGCGGTGTACTGCTCTGCCAGCTGGCACATCGCGTTCCAGTAGGTGACGTACCCGAGTGAGAACCGGTCCACCGGGAAGTTGCTCTCGAACATGCACCGTTCGGGTCCGAAGCAGTCGATGGCGTGCTCGTACCACCGCCGCTGCACCGACAACAGTGCAGCCGACGTCGGTGGTGCGTCGGCCTCGTGGAAGCCGAAGCCATTGTCAGGCATGGCGAGCCCACCGATCTTCACCACCGCGTTCGGACATGCTGCAACCTGGGCGATGTCGTCACGCCAGACCTCGAAGATCTCGTCGAGGCGACCGGCGAACCGCCCGATGCCCAGCGGCGTCCCGAAGTGGTCGAGGACCATGGTGGTGCCGGGTGTCGCTTGTGCGAGTTCCGCAAAGTCGCGGATCTGGTGATGGAACAGCCAACTGTCGTAGGTGAGGTCGCATTCCCCCAAGCGGGTCACCCCGCGGCGGAAGGCCGGATCCTGCGATTTCCCCTCGGGCGCGAATGCGGGAATCATGTGGGCGTCGGGATCGAGCGAGCGTGCGAGCGCATCACGGATTCCCCGAAATCGACCACCAGCAGCTGCGACGTGGGCGTCGAGGACCTCGTCGAGACGCTCGTCGGCGAGGTCCGCCGTCCCGATGATCCCCACGATCGGCGCAGCATGCGGGTAGCGGGTGGCGAGGTCGTCGGCCGCAGCAGCGACGAACTCGGTCTCACCCACGGGACGCAGGTGCTCGGGTCCGTCGCTTCGATGTGCTGCTCGGCACTCCATGAACATCGTGGCGACCACCGCCGGCACCGAGGTGGTGTCGGCGACGAGTTCGTCCACCCCGTAGGCCAGGGCCCCATCCGGCGGCCACAGATGGTGATGCGGATCGAGGATCTCGCACCCCGGGCCGATCGGCACCTCGTTCACCAGAGCGTGCCAGTCGGAAGGATCGGGTCGGGCCATGGGCTGACGGTACTCAGCGGCGCGAACTCGACGAGAGCCGGCACGCGAATGTGCCCTGGCAAGCTGCCAGGGCACATCGACGTCAGAGGATCACCACCCGGCGGTGGCGAAGGAGGATTCAGGAATCAGCAGGTGTCGACGTCTCGCCGTCGGCAGCCTTGGCCTTTTCCTTGTCTTTGTCCTTCTCGGTATCGAGGCCGTCCTTGAATTCCTTCTGAGCCTTGCCCAGGTTGCGGGCCAGTTTCGGCACCTGCGAACTCCCGAACAGCAACAGAACAATGACGAGAACGATCAGTACTTCGTTTCCACCTAGCATGCCCTCACCCTACAACTCGGGCTTCGAGATGTCGGACGTGGCGCACCATTTCGTGCTCAGGCGCCGATCGTGCTGCGTGCCACCTGGGCCCGCTGGCGTCGGATCCGGCGACGCTCACGCTCGGAGAGGCCGCCCCAGATACCGAACTTCTCGCCGTTCTGCAGTGCGAACTCGAGGCAGTCGTGTCGCACCTCGCACCCCCGGCACACCTCTTTCGCTTCACGCGTCGATGCCCCACGTTCCGGAAAGAACAGGTCGGGATCGACGCCGAGGCAGTTCGCCCGATCGTGCCAATCCGCATCCGGCTCGATCGGTGTGGCACTGATCGTGATGCTCGATGTGGTGATGAATTGCATGGTGCTGGACCTCCTGCACGGCCGAGCCCGGTGGCGATGCGTTGCGAACGTGTGGTGTTTCGGTGATGGTGGGGCCGTCGTGTCCGGTGACCATGGTCCACAGGCGGTGCTTGACGTGACGTTGACGACGTTGTAACTACAGTGATGTCATTGTGCCAGAGCGTTGGGTGGTTGCGCAAGGGCGCAGCGTAGAAATCGCGCGGAGCGCGCGATGACTCACACGTAGAGCGCGACATCCCCGAGCGGCGGGTCCGTCGAGGCCAGACGCGACCGCCGTCGATGCATTCGTGTCGCCACACGCTCAGCCATGCGTCGAACCGAACCGCTACGGTCGCGACATGAGCCCTCGTTTCACATATTCGGCCTGGGACGGAACGCAGCAGGGCTTCGAGTTCGATGCCGATGCCGCATTCGACGAACTGACCGACGAGCTGCTGTACCACGGCGACGTCAACGCTGCACTGCGTCGGATGATGCAGGACGGCATGCAGGACCAGGACGGCAATCACCTCCAGGGTCTGCGTGAACTCCTCGAACAGCTGCGCGCCCAACGGGAGGATCGGCTGGCGAACAGCGACCTCGGCGGTGTCTACGACGAGATCAAGGACCAGATCGATGACATCATCGACGAGGAGCGCCATGCGATCGAGAACGCCGTGCGCGATGCGCAGAACTCCGGCGACGAACGACGCCGCGACACGGCCGAGGCAGCAGCGCAGGATCGCAACATGCGCCTCGACCTGCTCCCCGACGACCTGGCCGGCAAGGTCCGCGAACTCGATGCCTACAATTTCGAGTCCGCCGAAGCGAAGCAGCGCTTCGAACAGCTGATGGAACAGCTCAAGGACCAGCTGATGCAGCAGATGGTCGACCAGATGTCGGGTGCCATGCAGAACATGTCGGCTGACGACATGGCACGCATGAAGGACATGATGGCGTCGCTCAACGAGGTGCTCGAGAAGCACCAGCGCGGCGAGGACGACACCGGCTTCGACGAGTTCATGGAGGAGTTCGGCGACTTCTTCCCCGAGAACCCCGAGACCGTCGAGGAGCTCCTCGAACAGATGGCGCAACGCATGGCGGCGATGCAGGCGATGATGAACTCGATGTCGCCCGAGCAGCGTGCGCAGCTCCAGGAGCTGAACGACCAGCTGATGGGCGACATGGACCTGCAGTGGCAGATGGGCCAGCTCTCCCAGAACCTCCAGCAGATGTTCCCGCAGATGCAATGGGACCGCAGCTACGACTTCGAGGGCCAGGACCCGATGGGGTTCCAGCAGGCGATGCAGGCAATGCAAGAGTTGGGTGACCTCGATCAGCTCGAGAACCTCCTGCGCAACGCCTCGTCACCGTCGGCGCTCGCCGAGGCCGACATGGACAAGGTCCGCGACCTGATGGGTGACGACGCGGCGAAATCACTCGAACGCCTCGCCGAGCTGACCAGGCAGCTCGAAGCGGCAGGCCTCGTCGAGAACAAGGAGGGCTCGCTCGAACTCACTCCCAAGGGGCTCCGCAAGATCGGCTCGAATGCGCTCAAAGAGCTGTTCTCGAAGATGTCGAAGGACATGGCCGGCCAGCACGAGATGAACCAGCACGGTGTCGGCCACGAACGCACCTACGACACGAAGGCCTACGAGTACGGCGACCCGTTCCAACTCGACCTGAACCGCACGATCCGCAACGCCCTGCGCCGCTCCGGTGGCGGCACGCCGGTGCAGCTCTCCCCCGACGATTTCGAGATCGAGCGGACCGAACATCTCACCCGCTCGGCGACCGTGCTGATGCTCGATCTCTCGCTGTCGATGCCGATGCGTGACAACTTCCTGCCGGCCAAGAAGGTGGCGATGGCGCTGCACCATCTGATCTCGACCCAGTTCCCCCGCGATTCGCTCGGCATCGTCGGGTTCTCCGAGACGGCACGGATCCTCACCGCCGACCAACTTCCCGAGGTCAGCTGGGACTTCGTGTACGGCACGAACATGCACCACGGCTTCACCCTCGCCCGTCAACTCCTCGCTCGCGAGTCGGGGAACAAACAGATCATCATGATCACCGACGGCGAGCCGACGGCACACATCACGCCCGACGGACATCCCTTCTTCAACTATCCACCGGCGCGCGAAACGGTCGAGGCCACGCTTCGAGAAGTGGTCCGCTGCACCAAGAGCAACATCCGGATCAACACGTTCGGGTTGGGCGCCGACGGTTCGTTGCGGGCGTTCATCGAACGGATGACCCAGATGAACCAGGGGCGGGCGTTCTTCACCACCCCGGAGAACCTCGGTGACTACGTGCTGGTCGACTTCCTCGACGGCAAACGGCAGCAGGCGCGTGCCGGACGCCGTTCCGCATGACGACCTGACACCTGCGGGTTTCGTGCCCTCGTCGCCCGGAAAAGCTCAAGGAGCAGGTCCTGCCTGCCGAGTATCATTGGAGCATCATGCGAGTCCCCCGCACATTCGTCTTCGTGGACCTCTCCGGGTTCACGAACTACACCGCCGCTTTCGGAGACGACGCGGCCGGGCGTATTCTGTCGACGTTCCGCACGATCGTTCGATCCGTTGCATCGGAGCGCGGCGTACGCATCGCAAAATGGCTCGGCGACGGCTGCATGTGCGTCGCCGTGCAGCAACGTGACGCCATCGCGTTCGTGCAGGAACTCGAACAACGGGCGACCGACGTGTGCAACCCTCTCACCGTCCGAGCGGGTCTGGCGAGTGGGCACGCACTGCTGTTCGAAGGTGACGACTACATCGGGTCGGCGGTCAACATGGCGGCGCGCTTGTGCGACCTCGCCAAGAACGTCGAGGTACTGATGCCTGCGATGCACATCGAGCGGCTCCCCGAGGGGATCAGCACCGAGCCCTACGGCGAGATCGAGCTCCGAGGATTCCCCGGAACGATCAACGTCGTCGAGCTGCGTGGCGTCCCCGAAGCTGTCGGCGCCGACACCGCCGACCTGTGGACCCGCACCCCGTTCATCTGACGTTCCCGATCGACACGCACCGATCGACGCTCACAGCGTCTTGGGGTAGTAACCACCGAGATCGGTGACGAGCACATCGGACCGGAAGTCGGAGTCGAATGGCCAGTCGGCCTCCTCCCCAGCCACCGGCATCTGGACGAACTGTCCGTACGCCCCACCGACACGTTCCCGGCCCAGCAGCGACCAGGCTTGACGCTTGTAGGTCCAGTTGTCGGGCTGCAGCCGATGGCTGGCGTTGAAGTGCTCGATCGCTGCGTCACGCTCCCCCATCCGCCACAGATCATTCGCCAGTTCGAAGTGTGCGGCACCCTGCGACATCGCCGACGAACGCGGCTGGCTCGCCGACACGACCTCGTCGGGCGACATTGCGAACTCGCTGTCGGCACCATGTTCGACCCAGTCGCGGATCGCGTCGCCGTAGGACCCCCGGTCCTGACCAGAACCGAGGACGTCCCACTGGCCCGGTCCGTCGACGGGCGCCTCGGGCGCGTTCGGTGCTCGACCGACCTCGGGCATCGCGTCAGCCATCTCCTTGGGCATCTGATGGCGCCCGCCCGGCCACCCCGGCTCGGGTGGTCGCACGATCGCGCCGGACTCGTCGATCCACACGACGTTGGGGATGTTGACCACACCGAAGAGTGCGCCCATGCGGTGCTCGGGGTCGAGGAGCGACGGATGCTCGGGTGATGCCGCTGCGATCAGCTCACGCGAAGCGTCGGGCCCCGAGAGTTCCAGCGAGACCGTGACCACTTCGAGGCCGTCTGCGTGCAGTTCGTTGCGGAGTGCCTGCCACCCGGGCAGATCGAACGAACAACCTCAATATGGTGCCCACGAGACGACCAACACCTTCTGACCGCGCAGCGACGACAGTCGGAACTCGTTGCCGTCGATGTCGTCGAGCACCAACTCGGGCGCCTCGGCCGTGGTGAGGGCGCGGTCGCCCACCGACTCCGGGCCGAGCGCCCATCGTCCACGGGGTTCGTCGGCCACGATCGCCATGCCGAGGCGCTCGGCTGCGACACGCAGATCGAAGTCACCCGGGCCGAGCGGCACGCACACGTCGCCCTTGCATGCTCCCTGCGGTTTGATCTCCCAACCGGTCGCTGCTGCGAAGTCTTTCGCGTCCTGATCGAGGGAGTCGAGCAGCATCAGATTCGTCCGCGGTACGTCGCAGCGGCGCCAGACGTGTCCTTGTTCAACCGCTTGCTCAAGTGGAGCCCTTCGAGGACGAACTCGACAGCCGACGCCACTGCGCCAGGCGACTCGTCGCCACCCGTGAGTGCAAGGACCGGCTCGCGCAGGGCCTCGACCTGCTGCACGAGCGCCGCGAGGGCATCGCTCGTGATGTCCTCGCCGGTGTGCGCGACGGCACCCTCCTCGAACGCGTCGACCACGGCGCGGGTCTGGCTGGGGTCGACCGCATCCTTGAAGACCGTGAGGATGGCACCCTTG
>Ga0307981_1001333_pt1 | contig 22395 bp, 13 predicted proteins | sample OrgLakmetagen987_FD_201849 | JGI IMG/M metagenome (GOLD analysis project Ga0307981, IMG submission 201849) | Saline water microbial communities from Organic Lake, Antarctica - #987 | ecosystem: Environmental > Aquatic > Non-marine Saline and Alkaline > Saline | place: Antarctica: Organic Lake... | reverse complement strand
GCAGGGGGAGAGTGTAATGATCGGTATTGTGGGCGACATTGTTACGGTGAACGATGCTGTTGTGGTCAATGATGATATTTTGGCCATAAATGGCGTGACCCATGGTATCTCGTCTGTTCTTTCTCTACCAGTCGAGAAGACGGAGGCACCGACAATGGCGCCGACAATGGATTCGACAATAGATTCGACATCGAATGCTGGGACCGTCTCTGGAACGAGTTGTGTTGGTCTGTTGGCACTGTCTATTGTCTTATTTGTCTAACGTAAAGCAACGAGCGAAATGCAACTGGTAGTGTAGCAGACTAGCGTTCGAATCTCTAGTATTAATATTGGTACCGGCCGACCAATTCGTCTCGACAGTATACTGACAAAGGCTTGGAGTTGCTATCGACGGCGTCTATGGACATTGTGCTCTAGGTGTATGATCTGGATTCATCCACGGCAACCACCCTTGCTTTGCCATGACGGGCTTGCATTTGCCGTCCACCTTTTCGTTGTAGAATTCGGTTCCGTAGCACCAACCAATGGACCCCGAGTTGATGCTACCAAAGTACTGGACCAGCGCATTGACTGCTTCTGTCCGTAGCGCAGCCCAGTAATGCTTGGCGTCTGTCATTCCAGCACCGGCATCCCAATCAATACCAAAAAGTAGCTGGCGATGCCGCTGCTCGCTGAGAGGGACAACGCCAATCAAATCATCTTCCTCGTATTCGTCCTCTTCGTCTTGCTCTGTATCGAGGGTTGACATCAATCGTCTCCCTCTCATTCTATTCTTCTTGTCGACAGTAGTATCATTCTTGAGCGCTTCACACCGCCGGGAGTAAACACGCGGTGCTCTACCACTCAATTGCGACACCACCATGCTGACTGTCACATCGTCGGGATGCACGGGATGCGCTCGGACAAACTCCCTGACTGGCTCCAAGACTGGATGCCACAAAAAGCACAAATAGTTGGAATGCAAAAAGCTGCCCGACGGCAGCACCATGTTGGCGTCAAAATTGGCAAAGTACTTGAAATTGTAATCCACCTCGTCGTGGACGTTGGTGCAGTGCGAGATAAAGAATCGATCGGCCGGACCGGCCGAAAGCGCGTGGCGTTCCGACTGCTGTCGAGGGCCGTAGTCAATTTGCCGCGCCATGGCTCCCACTTGGGCCGACGAGTGGCGTTTCCAAAGTTCAAAGCCTCCCAAGACGGCGTTGAAGGAATAGAAGGGACCGTCGTCGTCGTAAAACATTATGGCCTTGGTGGTAACTTGTACGACGTCGGGGTGGTAGCGGTTCATGAGGTCGTTGGCAAATCCCATTTTCAAGGGATACGTGACGCGTACGGGATGAGTCTTGGCGTAGTCCAACAAGGCTTGACCTTCCTTGGACTCGTCCACCGACCGCGGACCGTTCCACACTAGAACAATCTCTTTGACCATGCCGTCCCATTCTGGTCGCTCGAGCATTTTTTGTATTTGACGAAGGGTAATACCGAGTCGATCGGGATTGTACGCCATGAAGACGACGGTAAATTGGGTTTCGGAGCATTCGTGGTCGGGTGGCAAGACGCACTGCCAGTTTGGATCGGCAGTTTTTCCAGATACCTTGTACTGCTGGACGGTATCGATAATGCCAAAGGCGGGTAGACTCGCAACGGTTTCGTTGCCAAACTTGACTTGGGAAGCCGTATCGTGGCCGCTAAAGTTTTCCTTTTGCAAGTCTCGACAGTGCGAGTCCTTGTGTTGCGCGCGATGGAATACGTGCTTGAATCCCAGCGGTAAAGTGTCGGTAGCAGCGTCTTGCAAGGAGTCACTGCCAGCAGGCTGTGCCGGTATCGGTATCGGTATCGGATGCTGCTGCACTGGACGATTGTTTGGTCGTAGTAGTTCGGTACTGGTACTGGTGCTGGTGCTGGTGCTCACAATGTTCCAGTGACTACTCACTAGAAAGCCGAACCAAAAGGTGATCAACATGAGCGCAATGGTAACGACTTGCTTCCTTAGACACCGTCGAAGCGCCTGGTGTTGCGCCTTTTCTTTGGCGTTGGCCGACAAGTTGCGACGTTGAAACAATGGAGTGGCCATTCTGTCGTTGTTTAAGGTCGCTCTTTCTTTGGCAAGCGAAGGTCTCGGGAGATGATTCAGGTGTGCCTGCTATATACTCTATCTGTCAGCGAGGCCTTGGAATGGTGGACTGCCTCCTTGAGCAGTACGGTACTTAGTACCGGTATTTGTATTGATGCCGTCGTCCGTAATAGTCGTCATCAATGGTCATTCGGTTTTCGGTTTTCGGTGTTTCACCGATTTTGAGACCCGCCGTTCTCGTGACTCAATAGTTAATCGAACGTCGATCGATCACTTTTTGTTGCAGATCATGGAATCTTCAAGGAAGTACATCGTATGCTGTGACTGTACATCCGTCCATACTAGTACCGTAGTTACTACAGTACACTAGCTAGTTGAATAAGACCATACTCATGACAATGAAGGCTGCTGTTTACCGCTCGTTTGGAGGTCCCATTCGCATTGAAGAGGTTCCTCTACCTGCAGTCTCTACGGATGGAGTGTTAATCCAAGTCATGGCCACGGGAGTCTGCCGAAGCGACTGGCACGGATGGAAAGGCCACGATGACGACGTTCATCAGCACGGACTCCCTTTTGTACCAGGTCACGAACTCAGCGGCATTGTGGCACAAGTTGGAAGTGCCGTGACTGCTTTGAAAGCGGGAGATCGAGTTGTCGCGCCTTTTATTCTCAGTTGCGGAACGTGCCGCTACTGTCAAATGAACCGATCGACCGTGTGCTTGGCACAGCAGCAACCCGGGTTTACCCTGCAGGGTTCCTTTGCCGAATACGTCCATTTGCCACGAGCCGCTCGAAACGTCAAGAAGATACCGGCGGCAGTGAGCTTTGTGCAGGCGGCTGCCTTGGGCTGTCGCTTTACTACCGCGTATCGAGCCGTCTTGCAACAGGGGCGACTGACAAAAGGTGAAACGCTGGCAGTTTTTGGATGTGGCGGCGTGGGACTCTCGTGCATTATGATTGCGGCGGCCGCCGGCGCTTCCAAGATTATTGCGGTTGACGTGTCTCTTGAAGCGCTGCAAAAGGCTAGAGAACTGGGAGCTACACACACTGTTCAGAGTCAACGTGACGCACCGAATGATGCCGACGCAGTTCGTCGTCAAGTCAAGGCACTCTGTGAGCAGCAGCATCATCACGATCAAGGCGCCGACGTTTGTATCGATGCGGCTGGATTCGCTGCTACGTGTGAAAACGCTGTTTACTGCACTCGACGAGCGGGACGCATGGTCCAAGTGGGGTTACCGATTGGTGACGTGCCACCGGTTGTGCCCATGGGTCTGGTGGCTGGTTGGGAGATTGAGATTTACGGGTCGCACGGCTTCAGCTCGGACGATCTTCCGGGTCTACTGGACATGGTAGCGCAGGGTGGCTTGGATCCTGGTAGACTGGTGGAACGAGAGGTGACTCTGGCCGAGGGGGCGCAGGCAATACAGGACATGGACAAGGGCAGTCCGCTGGGAATTACAATGGTGACCAAGTTTAACCAACTAGTAGAGAGTAAGCTCTAGCTAAGAGTTGGCTCTTGTAAGTTGACTGTGCTGTAGTTTGAATTATTGTAGTACTCTAGTGTGTACTAGTCTACAGTAGACTCCTCTAATACTACGGTAGTCTAGACTATCGAGGGATATAATAATGAATGCATAATGAATGTAGGAAATTTGAGGTTTGCACCTGCTTTTTTTGCTCGTGCGTAGACCTAAACTTCAACGGAAAGAGAGCGAAATATGACGTTTCCTTCCTAAGATGTAAGTACTCTCAAACAGAGGATGAGTGTCGCCACGACACTCTTTTCACGTTGCCAGGGCCGCCTACCGTACCGTACGGTACTTGCTTTCGATGATGAATAAATGCCTCGATCCTCGATCTTCATCGTCGTCGGCTGTATGTTGCATCCAAACCTAAGCAAAAAAAAAGACGAGGACGAGATCGATTGGCCCTGTTGTTGCGACGATCCAAGGAAAAGGAGTCTCTACTGGACTGCCTAGAGAGAAGGAGAGTGTGTCGACTACAATACAAGAGTCAGTCACTTATTCAGTTAGTCATTTATTCAGTTAGTTAGTCTATCAGTAGTCCAACGTTTAGCGAGCGACATCGACAAACGTTCTCTACAAAGGTGCAACGCTGCAACGGATCGGACTGACTGACTCGACGCACTCGCAACGCACGCTCCCTTTACAACGTTTAGCCTTGACTTTAGGCGTTCCATCGGATCATGAGCGACCCGCAGTCCCAACAAGAAGCGCAAGACATGCACGAGGAGGCCTTCGAAGTGGCTCTGTCGCCCAAAAGTCTGGCGCAAGCCGCCGCCAGAGACAATCAGAACCACCATACTAGCAGCGCTCCTGGTGACGGCATCAACACCGCTGAAGGATCCCTCGCCTCCTCGTCGGGGACGCAGCAGACGCGCTTTAGCTTTTACAACGCACAAGACTTTGTCCCCAAAACAGCACCCGAAACTGCTTCGCCCAGGAGCAGCAATCCCGGTCGTTTCAACTTTGCGGAGGAGGACGAAACGGTGCAGCGGCGACGCAAGAATGGCAATAGCAGCAATGGCAACAGCAATAGCAAGAAAAATAAAGCGAAAGAGCTGGATCCGGTCGAAATATTAAGATCCTTGCAAGAGCACGAGCAACAGCGCTCTGATATACTGGGAGGACCAACAACAAGTGGTACAACAGACAACTCGGCCGCTGGAACAACCTCGCTCTCTTCAAATCCATACGAAGACGCAATTAAGGAAGCGCTGGATCTATTGCGAAAGCATCGATACACGGAAAATGGTGGAAAGGAGGAGGCGTCTCTCACTACAGCCACATTTACATCACCAAAGATTACATCAGCCACGACTCTCGACCCATTGTTGCTGACGTTGGATCCGGAACTGCAACAATTGCAAAACATCGGTGCCGATGATCCCATTCTCCAAAATCGCGGCTTGTGGGAGGATTTGACGAGTCCAACGGGTACCGAATCATCCTTGGGGGAAGCCTATCAAGTAGAGATTGAAGCTCGTCGCAAGCAACGAAAAGAGCGCATGGCCAAGTATGCCAATCGATTGGCGGAACTCAAACAAGAGACGGGGACTACTACTGGTAATGGTACTGCTACGGACGGTGGCGACGCTTCTGCAATCACAGACACTACCAATCCCTGGGTCTCTACACCGCAAATTCCCAACAATGCTCCGTCCTGGGAAGAACGAACCGCTACCGGCGACGATGAATTGTCGGCTTTGGGGGCAAAATTGGCATCGACCTCCATGTTGGATACCCCCTCGCCCATACCAAAGACGGTGCATTCGCACACTGGGTCGGTATCAACCCTGTCCAAACACGAAGAGGAAGTTCAACGCGGAGTGGAACGAGTCTTGCTGGCCATTTTGGAACGCGCCAACAATAGTCGGGGTCGAGCGCCGCAGCAGCAGAGCCATTCCTGGCAACAAGGGGAAGAAAAAAAGTCGGCCGTCTTGGAAGAGCATGTCGCTGTTGCTTCTACGACTAGCACCGCCTCCAAAGAGCAAGACGATGCTCTGGTCAAGGCCATGTCGGACTTGCTGGGGTCTGCCTCTTCCGATGTCGCGTCCACCGCGTCGACACTGGAACAGTTGCAACAGCAACCGCCTCGAATAGCGCTAGACGATGATGAAGCTGCGTTGCAGCAGTTGCAACAGCCAGCCTTGCAGGCGGTGCCGGATTTGACGCAAACGGATTCGGGCTTGTCGGGTGGTCCGTCACTGAACGAAATGATTCAAGAACTCGAATCCTCCGTCAGCATGTCGGCTAGCAAAACAAGGTCTCCGCCAGCGACAGCCAGTGCTACTACCGAACTAGCCGACGGTATCGCCGCGACTAACCTTGACGACGGTGGTTGTCACGATGAATTGGATGCCTTAGTTCGAACCGCATCAGTTGAGAGTACCGGCAGCCAACAAGACGACTTGGACAGCATGGTTCGGAAAGTTTCTAGTAATCGCCAAGCCACCCAGGCTACAGCCGAGTCGCGCAAGGACGGCACTTTTGACCAACGGGCGTCACGACTATTGGGCGAGGACCTCAAGGATAAAGGACGGCGGCGGCGTCGTGTGCTTAGCGTGGACCGTTCTGCTGTTGAGGATGCCGCGGCGCAATCAGAGGACTCGTCCGAAAGTTCGCTTGGCTCGGGTACAACTGACGAAGATGACTTTCAAACTACTGACGGAAGCGGTGCCAGTAGCGGTGCCAGCGACGATGAAGACTCGTACAACGATGAAGACGAAACGGAAGATGACGATACTCTACCTGGGACGCTTGACAATGTTCTTGGACCGCTTAGCCAGAGGGCGGGAGGCACGACGGGTGTCGTTCTCGAAGGCGACTCACCTGGAAGGAAAGCTGCCGAGGCCGCACCTGCTTCCATTCTTGATTCACTGTCCGCCGCCATGTCCATGGTCCAAGCCGCAGTATCACGCGACGATGCCAAGCCTATACAAGACAAGTATTCTACAGAGTTTGATGAAGACCCAGAGGCGGAAGAACTGATGAGGACACTGTGCGCTCATCGTTTGCCGTTTGGAGTGGAACAAAAAACAGAGCTGCTTGACCAAATACCATCGTGGGACGAATCAAACCCCGACGAGGCTGGTTATCGGATCATTCGTTTGACAAGAGGCCAGTTACGTCGTATCGAACGGTGTTTTGATCAGATGGTGATAGATATGGAGCTGGCAAAGGCAAGCGGATCCGATGATGTGTTTGAACGTGATCTGCAAGCTGCCGAAGAATTGTTGGATCGGGAAGAAAAGAAGCTCAAGGCGGCCGAGAAGTCTTTGACGAGTGCTGAGAACGCCAATAGCGGGGATCCACCAGAAGGTGCCGCGCGTGCAAAGGAGGAGGAGGAAGATATGGAATGTCTGGTTGACTTTCCAGGTATCAAATCGACTGGTAAAGGCGAGATGGGAGACCTGGAGTACTTTCACCTTCCCATTGTATTCAAGTCGCACGTTACGGGTTTCGAGCCGACCAAGGACCTTTTCTTGGAAGCTGGCAATATTATCGCCGGTCAATACCTTGTGGAAAGTGAACTTGGAACTGCTGCGTTTAGCACAGCATATAAGTGCCTCGATCTAAATTCCGAAGGCGACAGTGAAGATGGCCACGAAGAGGTGTGTCTTAAAGTTATCAAGAACACCAAAGACTTTTTTGACCAGTCTCTTGACGAAATCAAGATCTTGGAGCTGCTACGGCAGACGGGCAAGTGTCAAGAGAAGAGCCTCATCGAAATGAAGACCTTCTTTTACCACCGAGAGCATCTCATTATCGTCACCGAGTTACTGCGGCAAAACCTTTTCGAATTCGGCAAGTTCATCATTGACAACAACGAGGAACCGTACTTCTCCATACCTCGGCTGAGTTTCATGACGCGGCAGATGCTGGTCGCTCTGGAATTTGTTCATAAGCTGGGATTGGTGCATTCCGACATTAAACCGGAGAATATTTTGCTCTCGAGCTACAGTCGTGCCCAGACCAAACTGATTGACTTTGGAAGCTCCTGCTACTTGACGGACCGACAGAGCTCCTACATTCAGTCGCGATCGTATCGGGCGCCAGAGGTTGTTCTGGGCCTTCCGTACGACGGGAGAATAGACATTTGGTCACTTGGTTGTGTCGTGGCCGAAATGTTTACCGGTGAAGTGACATTTCAGAATGATTCCATTGTTTCGATGCTTAGTCGAATTGAAGCAATATGCGGACACTTTCCCCAGCACATGATTGCGCAAGGTCGTCAAGGGACCCGCTTCTTTACAAAGTGCGGTCTATTGTATGAAAAGGTCGTCTCCAGTCAAGACGAGACTAAAGAAGCATCGGCAGGGGGCGACTCGGACGGCAGTGACGGGGACAATGCAAGCGCGGAAAGCAAGTATTGTGATGTTTTCCAGCCCAAGGCGACCACACTGGCTGCTCGTTTGGGTTTCGCCTCGGACTTGCTGGAAATGTATGACAGAGGCAAAAGGATGTCAAAGGAACTCAAGCGACAGGCTTTGTTTGTTGACTTTGTGCGGAAACTACTGACGATTGATCCAGAAACTCGTCCGACAGCTGCTCAAGCCTTGGAGCATCCTTGGATGAAATACGCGGCTTCGCTGACGGATGACGACATCAAGTATCCCTCAAGCTAATAAGTCTTTAAGATACGGTGAAGGGAAAGATTTAACTCCGTTGATCTTTAGTTAGACTCTCTACATATTTGGAGCTTAGCAGTTGTGCTCGATGCGTGTACCATAGTCTTCCAATAGCATAGTATATTGCATTCAATGGACGCGACAGTCACCTTAATATCAGTTGGCTAACTTGCAGATTCAGCCGTCGAGAGAAAGGAGAGGTTATCCACAGGCAGATCAAATGCTGGAGACTCATTGAATAACTGTTTTCTATTGTGAAAGAGGCGTCTGCGCCAAGCAACGCACAGAATGGGTAGCTGACTATTGTGTCATGTTCCGAATGCATACTCTAGTGTCGTATGTACGGTAGGTAGCCATTGAGCATAGCCATACTGTACAGTACAATGGCGGCGGCCTTGGTATTGGGCAGCTTCGAGACGGTCGGTTCACGTGGCTCGTCAAGGAAACTTGGCCAAGAAGGAAACTTGATAGACGGCGCAGTAGAAATGCTGGCAGCTCCGACAAGTCGATATTGGAATGGTGTGGGGAGACGAGACCAGCACACTGGAGGGCTAGTCCCAGGTGTGGAAATCTCGGATCCCGCGCGAAAGCGCCCGTCTCCAATGCCCACTTCTCCGGATGGTAGTAAAGCGCATTCACGGTACTGACCGAGTCCCTCGGTGTGGTCTTAAAGAGAAGGCCCGAGCTCATTACAACTAAAACTAAGAGCACATACACACCGTACATACACGCAGTACTGGTACCACCTAGCCTGTCTTGATAGTCTAGCTAGTATGATAGCTAACAGAGGTAGGCAGAGACGACCTGGTTCCGGAGGAGAAAACTAAATTGCGGGAAGAAGCACAAAAGCCGACACAGATGGATAATACACGACACGAAATAATAAACGCTTCTCTGCGTACTACTTACTGTAGCTTGTACTGTAATACGAACCCTCGACCCTGCTCAGGCAATCGTTACTACTAGACTAAGTACTGTACCTGTCTAGTATATTTAGGTTGCTTCTCGATTATCGATTATGTTTAATTCTTTCATTTTCAGTGCCGCTTCAAAAATAAGCTCAGTGAATGCGGTACTGTATTTCTGTCTGCCTTCTACTTGTTTTGACTACCAACTGTACTGTAATAGTTATTATTTCTTATGAGGCGACCTGGTACAAGTACTGTCGGGAATACTGGTCGGCGTGCCACGTAAATCTGAGCTTATTAGATGTCAGGAATACTGGTCGGCGTGCCACGTATACCTGAGTTGATGGCTATTGAACAGCCCTTAGATACAGGAATCCTTCTACTTCGAATGAACATGACTGCAAGTTGTAGTAAGCCGGCGCTTTGGGGCAGTACCAATTCATGTTGGTGTAGCATTTTGTATTGTGGAAGGTCTGGTATTCCGTCAAGTACGATGTGCAATTCATTCTGCTGAATACCGTATTGGATGGCCTCCGGATATTCTTATAGTATAACAGTAAGTACTTTCAAGAATATTGCCTCTTGAAAAGTTCAGGCACTACTGCTTCGCTCTCACTTTTTAACAGCAAAGTGCCGGCCTTTTTTGCAGAGAACATCTACAGAACAGACACCGGAACAGATGATGCGCTCTGTTCTGCGTCTTTCGGCCGGTTGGTATCTTCCTTCCCTCACAATTCCTCCTTCAAAGGCTTCTGTTCGGCTTTTGTGAGAGTTTTGGATACAGCCATGATGCTACCCTCCATCAACAAGAGCTCTTGGGCTCTCTTTTGTGTGAGCACTCTCGCCCTGAGTCTCTCGTTTCAGAATGCCGATGCCTTTTCTACAAGATCCTCCTTCTTTCACTCCAAGACTTCATCGTCGTCGCCGTCGTCGTCGGCACTTTTCATGGCCGAGAACTCTTCCGAGGGAAAGAAGAAGGTCGTCGTGATTGGTAATGGAATGGTTGGCCAACGCTTCATGGAGAACCTACTCAAGCTCGACAAGGATAACACCTGTCACATCTCTACCTTTTGCGAAGAGCCTCGAGCCGCATACAATCGCGTCAAGTTGACCTCTTTCTTCGAGACTAAAGATGCTTCGGATCTTTCCATGACTTCTGAGTTCGATGCCGAAGGCCGTACCGTTTGGTACGACGAGAATGGCGTTGAACTCTTACTCAAGGACAAGGCCGTCTCCATTGATACCGCTACCAAGACTGTTACCGGACAGTCTGGCAAGAACATTCCCTACGATGTTTGCGTCTTGGCTACCGGATCTTTTCCGTTCGTCCCTCCCATTCCTGGAAAGCAACGTCCCGGGGTCTTTGTCTACCGTACTATTGAAGATCTTGAGAGTATGTTGGCGTATGCAAAGGAAAACAATGTCAAGTCGGCCGCCGTTATCGGCGGAGGGCTCCTTGGCCTCGAAGCTGCCAAGGCGGCCAAAGATATGGGCCTCAAGTCGCACGTCATCGAGTTTGCCGATATTCTCATGTGCCGACAGATCGATCAAGGCGGGCACAACGCCTTGGTTGGCAAGATTGAAGAAATGGGCCTCAAGGTGCACTGTGGTGCTCGTACCGAGTCCTTTGTTGGCTCGGATGGAACCACGGACAACGACTCCATGGCGGCCGTCGCGGCTCTTCGTTTCAGCAACGAAGACTGGGATGACTTGCCCGTTGAAATGGTTATTGTCAGTGCCGGTATCAAACCGCGTGACGAACTAGCCCGTCAATCCGAGATTTCGGTTGGTGAACGCGGTGGTGTCGTTGTCGACAGTCAGATGCGTACCTCAGAGGATGGAGTCTACGCTATTGGTGAAATTGCACTCTACAACAACTTTATCTACGGTTTAATCGCTCCCGGCTACACCATGGCCGACGTTGCTGCCAAGTGCGTCGCTCAAGACTTTGGTGTCATGGACCCAAGCACCGAAGAAGACCTTCCAAGCTTTATTGGAGCGGACATGTCCACGAAGCTAAAGCTCCTTGGCTGTGATGTCGCGAGCTTTGGTGTAAACCAGCCTGGTCCGGACGACACGGATGTTTCGGAGCTTGTCTGGAACGACCCTGTCAGTGGCGTCTACCGCAAGCTGATCTTCAACAAGGCCGGAACCAGACTCCGCGGTGGAATCTTGGTGGGCGATGCGACGGATTACGACAGTCTCCACCGTATGTCCGTCAAGGAACCCAAGGATTTGACAGAGAGCCCTGCTATGCTCTTGGCTCCTGTTGCCGCTCGTGGCGGTGTTGTTGAGGAGGAGGCTGTTTCCAATGATCCCAACGCGCAAATCTGCTCATGTAACGACGTTACCCGTGGAGCTATTGCGGACGCTGTCAAGGAACTTGGCGTCGAAGGCGCCACCCTTCCTGCCCTCAAGAAATGCACTCAGGCCGGAACCGGCTGCGGTGGATGCGAGCCACAAGTCAAGGACGTTTTGAAACAAGAGCTTGAGAAACTTGGTGGCGCTTTGTCCAATAACTTATGCGAACACTTTGACTACTCGCGACCCGAATTGATGGCGCTGATTCGCACAAACCCCGATATTACCTCCGTCAATACCTTTAAGAAGATCCTTGCCAAGCACGGACATGGCGATGGCTGCGAAACCTGCAAACCTGCTGTTGCTTCTATCCTTTCGTCGCTCGTGAACGATGTCATCCTCGACAACGGAAATGAAGCCCTTCTAGATACCAACGATCGTGCCATGGCTAACATGCAGCGCGGAGGAACATATTCTGTTGTTCCTCGTGTTCCTGCTGGAGAGCTTTTGCCGGAACAGTTGATTGCTCTGGGTGAGGTGGCTATCAAATACAATTTGTATACCAAGGTGACGGGTGCCCAGAGGGTGGATCTCTTCGGCGCCGCTAAACATGAGCTACCCGACATCTGGGAAGAACTCGGCAAAGCTGGTTTTGAATCCGGGCATGCCTATGGAAAAGCGCTTCGTACCGTCAAGTCTTGCGTTGGAAGCACGTGGTGTCGATATGGAGTGCAGGATTCTGTGTCGTTCGCTGTGCGAATTGAGAATCGGTACAAGGGGGTCCGGGCCCCTCACAAATTCAAGGGTGGAGTCTCTGGGTGCGTTCGTGAGTGTGCCGAAGCTCAGGGCAAGGACTTTGGTCTCATTGCTACCGAGAATGGTTACAATTTATATGTTGGCGGAAATGGAGGTGCGAACCCCATTCATGCCGAGCTCTTTGCTACCGATATTGACGAAGACACCGTTCTCATGTATCTTGACAGATATATCATGTACTACATCTTGACTGCTGACAAATTGGAGCGTACCGCTGTCTGGCAAAGAAAGCTCCCGTCAGGAAAGAACGGAGGTGGGCCTATCGGCCACTTGAAGGAAGTCATCATTAAAGATTCGTTAGGAATCTGTGGAGAGCTTGACACACGCATGGAGTACTTGGTGGAAACCTATCATGACGAATGGGCTGAAGTTGTGAAAGACCCGGCACGACGCGCCAAGTTCAAGCAGTTCGCCAATACGAACGAGACCATCGCGAAGGGTGCCATGATTGAGTTTGTCGACATGCGCGGCCAGCAGCGTCCCGCAGACTGGCCTAAGGACGGCCAGCCTCAGACTCTGTGGAAGGCTCCCACCAATGAGATTTTCTCAAATTCGGAGAAGTCGTGGGTGGCCGTCGGCACGACGAAGGACTTTGCCGCCGACGTGGGAACTCCCATCCTCTATGGGAACACGCAACTTGCCGTCTTCAACAACGCGCAGCGCGACGAAATATACTGTACACAGAACATGTGCCCGCACAAGCAGGCCTTTGTCTTGTCGCAGGGTATTATGGGTGACACCCAAGGCGCAGTCAAGGTTGCCTGTCCTCTTCACAAAAAACAGTTCGCTCTGGATGGTGGTGCCGAGATTGGCGGAGATCTTCAGATTTTGACTTTTCCCGTGAAAATTATTGGCGACGAAGTCTTTGTGGAACTACCTTCTGTGCCGGAGGTCGATGCAATCCTTGGAACGAACGGCCTTCGGGTGGAGAAGAGTGAATGCATTGACATCAGTGGTGATGCACTGAAGGTGCCAATTCGAAAGCCTAATTACGGACGTGCTCGTACTGAAACGGTCCTTCGTGCCAAGGCCAGAGACTCTCCGTCGACTGAATAATCTCTTTCATTTTGTTAGACTACATTTGAATTATCTCTTCCATTTTGTTACTTTTGCCGTACACTATTTGCAACAAGAAGCTGAACGATACCGTCGATCATCTTTGTGGCCTCGGCATTTCGTGCTGACTTGTTTGTAGCGGAGTCAGTGTCCTCGAAAACGGCTTCGAGCAAGCAATCGACTTCTTTCCGAAGCTCTCGAAACATTACACCCGTTTTGGCAGCCATCCCAAGCTCAATCCATTCGTCCAAGCAAACCTTCCGCTCCGTATGCTTCACAACGATGGTGCCCCCGAAGATCATTAGAGAGAACGGATGGACAAAGCATGTCGTCGAAACGGTCACTCGTGACGAGGTTCCAAATTTCTCATGGAAAGCAATCCACGACGACGGTAGATACGTCGGTGTCTTAAAGTTCACCGAGCTCGAATGGACAAATAGCCGCTCTTGCTTGTGCCATAACGATCGATCGCCTCCTGTGCCGGTGTGACAATGCGCCAAATTTGGATAAGTACCTCCGCACACGACGGCGTGCACCACCTCCTCTTTTCGGCCATGCACATTGTAGATGCTCGACACCAGGAGCTTGTCTTTGTATTCTCGGCTTCGATCGTCATAGCCCAGCTTCTTTCGATCCAAAAACCCAAGCCCCGAAAGGAGGTCAAGATAAAGGGAACGCGCATCGCCAATTTCTCGAAGCGCTCTGTTGTTCAGGGATCGTTCTTTGCAAAGCTTCCGCGCCTCACTGGGGCTGCTGCATTTTCGGTACGCCTCCCAAATGTTGACAAAAGTGAGGAAATCGGAGCGCGGGTCTGCAAAGGATAACCGGGCTGCTCGCGCCTCGGGGCTCTCGTACAGCGACGAAACGAAAATGGACTGGGATGCAGAGAGACTCGCTGCAATCGTGGCAATCGTATCGATGCAGCGAAAGAGAGCTCCAAAGATAAGCATCTTCCCTACTCGGGCATCCACTGGTAACTTTGCAAGATGCTGGCCGAGTGGCGTCAAGTCATCTGTAGTGGTCCCGGTAGCTCCCGGGCTATCCTGCGAAGCATTTGCGGAAGAGACGGCACCAATTTCCCGGAGGACAGACAAGGCAGCACGAACAGCGTCTTCTGTCGGCGGTTCAGGAGTTTGACGGAGAAACTCCATGCAGCTCTTTGCAAAGCCTGCGGCCAAGATATTGAGACAAACCTCCTCCAGGGGAATGCGACGTAGTTCCGGCTCTGTCGCCGTCTTCATGTGATACTTCTCTGTCCTCGACGAGAACAGTTTTAGGCACAGACCAGGCTGCACCCGCCCGGCTCTCCCAGCCCTTTGCTTGGTGGAAGCGCGGGAGCACCACTCCATCATGAGTTTCGAAGTCGATGTTCGCTTGTCTCGTTGGATCTCTCTCACCCTACCAGAGTCGAGAACTGTGGTAGCGGCAGACGAAAGACAAAAAGGAAACGGAAGCCAAGGGTCAGATCATTATGTGCCATGCAACTCGGAAACGCGAACGAAGAAGCTGGAACTGACGTACCGCAGACAACATCCGGTATCGTGACACTTGTTTCAGCGATATTGGTGGAGATGATGATCTTGCGGCAGCCCGGACGAGCGGGCATGAATGCGAGCCTTTGTGCACCCGAGGACAGCGTCGAGTGCAGTGGGACTATTTCAAATTGCTCCTTCCTGAAGAGTCTGCTACCTTTGAGTCTCTCTGTGAGCGTTATAATCTCTCCTTTGCCAGGCATGAAAACGAGAACAGCTCCATGCGAAAGATCGGCGTTTTCAGGCGGAACCAAGCCGCACTCTTTGTCATAATTGACGAGAATGAGACGGAGGATGTCTTCAATAAGATCATAATTTATATTCGTCTCGTCCACTCGGTCCATCGATCTAAGCCAAGAACAAAATATTCATAAGTGTGAGCTCCGGCATCTGTAGTAACGCCAATGAAAGCCAGGCGAAACACTTGCCTTCGCGTTGCCATCTTATAGCCAACGAATTCATCAGAGAGATCGGTATCAAGTTCCGAGTCCAACGAGACAGTTTCCCTCCGCTTCTCGCCCCCGCGCGTTGAGACAAATAATGATGCGGTTTCTCGGTTGTCCCGTTGTCGGCGAGCACATCGTGATCCTTCCTCAATGATGTGGTCCGCGGCATCCAACAGATCCTCAAGGTAGTACTGTGTAACAGGAAAAGTGCGCCCCGGTACGCTTATTAGTGGAGCGCCGTTGAAAAACTTTGTAAACAGCTTGCTATCAAGTGTTGCGCTCATCAAGACGACCTTGAGGTCTGGACGCGCCCCATTGAGCAAGTTACGAAGCGCCACCAAGAGGACATCAATCTGCCACTGCCTTTCGTGCACCTCATCAACTACGACGTGACTGATGCCACGTAGCTCCGGATCTTCTACCAATCTTCGAAGTATAATACCGGTCGTACAGAACAGTAACCTGGTGGCGGAGCTTCGCCGAGCTTCCAGTCGAATCTGGTAACCAACAAGCTTGCCGATCGACTCTTCACACATTTCATCCGCGACTCGTTCAGCGACAGACATTGCGGCAACCCTTCTTGGTTGGGTACATAAAATGGATGTATGACTCCCTTTTCCGTCCAACAAGGCCTGCTCCAAAACGAATTGCGGACACTGTGTTGTCTTTCCCGCACCTGTTTCCGCGTATAAAATGGTAACTGGGTTCTTACGTATGCAACCGAGTATCTCTTCGCGATACAAATACATTGGTAAAGAGGATCGTAGCTGCAGCATATCCTTGTAACCAGCGGTCAATTGGCGAGCAAGAAAACTCTTTCGAAGCCGTTCATCGACGGCTGTTGGTGCTCTTTCTCTCTCTTGAGACAACAGCCGATCATCACCTGTATCATCATTATCTTCCCAAGATTCTGGCTCGAGCCTTTCGTCATGGCCTTCCCAAGAGTCTAATTCCTCCTCTGCTTCGTCCCTTGCCTTAGACATACCAGTTCTGCTGATCGCGGTATTGCTTGATGGCTTGATTGAAGATGCTTGTGCCACTGGGATGGACTTAATTAGCATATCGATTGTCTCGCTTCTCTGATCTTTGCCTTCTTGCGCTTTGTTGTCCTTTTCCTGCTTGTTGCTATCCACCCAGGTTCGCCAAATATCACGGTGAAACGGAGGAAAGATCCGGTAAAGCGGAAGGTCGGGATTGATGTCGAAGAGAGCTTTCGTAGCCATATACTCTTGCGTGTCCACGTAGCTTGGATACGGTCCCCTCTGTTCCAGATAAACAATATTGGACGGGCCTAGCTTGACTCGTATACTGCAACCGTTTCGAGATAACTTTTGATACATGGGACGCTGCAACTTTTGTTTGCGGCACCAGTCCTGTAGAATTTCTCGAGGTGTTTTCCCTGTCCAGCTCTTTGGTATAGAATCCTTGGGAATGTCGACGGCATTCCCGTCGTCAGCATCTTGCAAAGTAGTATCATTCGTCGCAGGCTGCAAAGGTTCTTGGGGAGCTTGCTCCTCTTCAAACATGGAGGACATACCGCCAGTCTCGACCTCCTCCCCTTCATCTGCTGCATCGTCGACTTGGTCCATAGAGACCACTTTCGACAACACAGCCACCTGGTTCTGTCTCGATTGCACCCGTTGTTTCTCCACCTTTCGCTGCATCCCCTGGACTTGCTTGCGAAGATTCTTGGTGCGCTTTTGCAGCTCCTTGACTTCATATTTACTCAGCATGTAAAGGGCAGCCTCGTCTTTCAAGTCGGCTTCCAACTGTCGCAACTCCTCTTGCAGTGCCTGCAATTGCATCTCTTGCACAGTTGGCTCCGCAACAGTCACAGGGTCCGCGACATTGTCTACTGCGTTTGCGCTCGACTCGTTAATGGCTGCTGCATCGACAGCAGGTTCCAGCGTTGCTAATGGTGTTGCGAGAGAGCGCTCTTTTCTCCTGGTTGTTGCATTGGCAGTATCCATCTCGTCACGAATAACGTCGTTAAGGCCAATATCTTGCTCGTCATCGGCCACGTATTCGTATTGCTGGAGCAACCAGGTTTTTTGCGCAGCCTTGTCGTCCTCATCTTTCTCTTGCAGATTCGCGGACGCTGATTCCTTGGCCGACTGGAACTGTGGATTCGTCGCAAAGTCCGTCGTCAACAAGACATGTTCTTGCTGTGCATCTATCGATACGGGCCGCGCCGTGGCGGGCAGGACGGTCAGGGGATCTGCCATTCCCGAACTCGCGGCCGTTTCGGACTCGCGAATCTGCCCTTCGGTAAAGAGTGGCGGCAATTCTTGCGTGGACAAGTGCAAGCAGAGCCAGTCGAGCGCGGATTCGAGCGTAATTTCGTAGCCCAGCGCGACGACCGCCTGTACGATTTGGTCCAGGGTAAAACCGAGTTGGGTCAATCGGTCGTAGACGGTCGCCATGCGTTTGAAGAATCGATCCGACTGCACCGCCTGCGGTGCGGTTGCCAACGTGGACGACGAATCACCTTGATTATTGCTCGCATTGTTAATGTGCAACAAAGTTTCCAAGAGCGTTTCCAAGTCTTGTTGCGTGGATGCCGTGAGAGGCACGGCACGTACGGCCGCATCCGAGGCTGTCCCAAGACTGGACGCGGACCTGCTCACGACAGCAGCAGCAGCAGCTGGTTGCTGCTGCTTGGAGGGACCTTGCTGGTATCCTCGAACATCGCGCTTGGCGGCGACCTTTTTCTTGCGAGCCATTGCGAGTCTATACAGTGGCGTGGTGAGGTCGTCTAACGCTTCCTACACGTGTTTAGTGATGTGAATCGAATCAACCGAGGAGCGAGGAGGGACGATCGAGTGGGACTGGGACTGGAACTGTCTCGCACGTATCGGGAGTGCACTTCTTTCACTGCAACCTTGTTTGGACCTTTGCACAAGAGTCTGGTAAGTTGTAGAGAATGCTTGGATATCGACCCGGCTGGTTAAGTGCTTTGTGCTTGGCCTTTCGAAGAATAGTGAGAATGAACGGCTCGCAAGTGCCATTGTCGTCACGATATTTCGGGACGAAGCCCGGGGGAGGTGGGTTTCTGAAATACATATGAATCAGCTTATTTGCACAAGCCCTTCGAGCACTGTATTATGTACAGTACATAAGATACTTAATGGGGATGTGACCCGCTTTGTGCCGCGACGATCGATGACTTGCGAGAAAGAGGCTAACGGCGACAATGAGAACAAAAGGAACAACACGTAACAAGCAACAAGCAACTAGAACAAGAGTGGATTGCTCCATCTCTTGGGCCCTCTATTGACTCTTTCCTGCAGTGATATAGACACAAGTAAACGCAAAGATGGTACGTTGTCGAAAGAGTCCTTAAAGCAAAGCGAGAGGCAAGGAAAGGAATGAGACCCTCGGAGCTCGTATCTGTAGATAGCAACACAGCAACACCCATACACACGAATCAACTGGAGCTTTGGTCGCTCTCCTCCATAGCGTCCGTCTGAACGTACCATCTTATCAGGCACTAAATATCTCACATATCTCTCTCTCTCTCTCTGTATATACATATACATCCTCCTTATATGCCATTCACAACAGGGTGCCGCAATCAGTCAAACACTCACCATGGGATTGACCTACTGTTGCTGCACAGCTGCAGGCAGTCTCTGTCAAAGCTGCTTGGGTTCCACGGCCGAGGGTACTACTGGACGCAAGCGGTCCGTCTTGCTACTGGTACTTACCATTGTCTTGGCACTCTGGTTTCAGTATTCCATTGGCCCCGCCATTGTCAGTCAGTCGGGATGGGCCTGGAACACCTTTCGATGGATTCCCGGCGTGGGAAAAATGGTGTACAATGCGTGGCACGAACCCTGCAAGGCCTACGCCAGCGACGAGCACTTGCTGGAGCAGTGCGCTGGTAACGCGGGAGTTTATCGAACAACCGCCGTCGCAACCATATTTTACCTCATCTCGGCGGCCGCTACCAAGATCAAGCCCCAACTCAACAAGGAGGCGTGGCCCGCAAAGTACACGCTCTTTGGCTTTAGCGTTTTCTTGAGCATGTTTATTCACAGCGCCCCATTCTTTACGGGATTTTACCTTTGGTTGGCGCGTGCCGGAGCCATTGTGTTTTGCGTCTTGCAGCAAGTCGTCTTGATTGATATTGCCTACAATTGGAACGAGGACTGGGTCGATAGAGCGGATCAAGCGGATCGATTGGAGTACGGCAGTGGGTCGACATGGTTGCAAGCAATTGTCGGTACCTGCGTGGCCTTTTATGTCTTGACGGTCACGGGCATTTCGCTCTTGTACAGTCACTTTGGTGGCTGTTCCGACAATGTGTGGATCATCACCTTGACGCTTCTTGGAGTTATTGCGCTCACGGCCATTCAGTTGACGGGAACGGAGGGATCGCTATTGACGTCGAGTGTCATGAGTATTTACGCAACCTATCTGGCGTACAGCATGGTGTCCAAAAATCCGAATGCCACGTGCAATCCACAACTCGGTGGCAACGACTCTTTGGGTATCGCTATTGGTTTGACATTGACCGCGATTAGTCTAGCGTGGACGGGGTGGAGTTGGACGGCTGAAGAGCGCTTGAATGTCGATGGCGTGCAATCTGCTAAGCCAATGGGTGCGCCACTTCGTCCATCATCAGGTGAGGCTAACTTGGACGTTCCCTTTCTGGACCCTGACGACCAGCGAACGTCAGGCGTTGTCATGGAGACAGACCAAGTCATGTCGTCCAGTAGTTCAATGTCAGGGAGTGGCATTTGGAAGCTCAATATTGTGATGGCCTTGATATCGTGTTTTGTAGCCATGACTCTGACAGGGTTCGGTACGATTGTCAATCTCGACGAGAATGAAAATGCGGCCAATCCCACAGTTGGTCGCTTCAACATGGCCATGATTGGTATCAGTCAGTGGTTGGCCATTGGTCTCTACATTTGGACGTTGTTGGCGCCGCGCCTCTATCCGGACTATGAGTTTTCGTAGATATCTATCGCGTTCGACCGTTTGCATAATAATTGATTTGAATGAATGTTGCCCTCTGATGATCACGGGACTATGACTTTTCTTATTCCTTCCACTATCGTAGCTAGTACTGTCGGTTTTCTATCTACCACTGTGTACATACCGTGCAAGTACCGTAGTGGCTGCAGTACTAATAGAAGGATAAGGATAGAGTGAGCCCCTGTCGGGTGTCGGGTGTCGGGTTCTGATTTGACGATATCTTTGGCGTCGAGGAAACGGATAAGATCACAATTCAATCACACACATAAGGCAGGCGAGCAAACAGAAGGAAGCAAACAATAGCAAACATATCACCATGACAATGGGAGCAGTTTTTGCGCACATGTATCGACGTGGAGCTATACGCCAAACAAGGGCGGTAGCAGGACCGAGTAGCACACGTCGCCAGGTATTAGTTGAAGAACCAAAAGACGCTCTTGGCGTATCGAGCGCTGCGAAACCAGTCCCATCCAAACCACACAACGTCTGGGACAGCTACGGACTCGGGGTGCGTTCCATGGCTTCTGAAGCAACATCCTTAGCTTCCTTAATGTCTCCAACATTGATCTAACACTACTCATTCTTTTCATTCGACTACTCGTAGGATAACCCTTTTTTCCTTCTGCCATGAAGAGACGAATGATTAAAAAACCGGACCCAATGAATCCAGCGTTACATTCGGCTACATTACATATTGTGCAAGCGTCACTAGTAATCCATAGCCATCATTCTCCGCGACTCATTCCACAGGATGCTAACAACTAGACTCTCTTGCTACCCGGCCTCACTAAATACTGCTAACCTATGCTGACCTCACTAAATACTGCTAACCTAGGCTCTCGTAGAATCGAAAACTAAACAACTGAACTCTAGCTAGCATGCAGTAGAATAATCTATCAACCGAAAGTGGTGCAGATCTCCATAGATTGTATTAACAAGTAGGAGAGACGGAGAGGTAGGTTCGTGCTCGCATGGTCTCGAGTCTACGTATCATAGCTACGTTACGAATTCATAACACATATACAGTATTCTTTACTCTAGCTTAAGGTTGTAGAGATCAATCGTGACTCAACGTGACACCAAGTGTCAAAAACCCGACACGTGCGTGACGTACGAGTTCGCTTTTTTCGTTCGCGAACCCATACCTGTACCGTTTACCAGCGGATTTTCGATGTCATCGTCTGCGGTACTCCTTGCAAGAATGCGCACAAGATAAGATCAAACCAAGCAAGCAACCAAGCAACCAACCAAGCTACTCATCCACCAACAAAGAACAAATATGACATGGACCGCCTTCTTCCAGTCTATGCGTAAGGGTACGATCGACAGAACGACATCCGCAGGCCGACGGAGTGCGCAGCAGACGAGATCATCAGTCTCGAGTCAAAGCCAGGCCGCGAAGAAACAAGTCACTCCGAATAAATTCGAGAAGAAGCCTATGGCCGAGTGGGACTTTTACATTCTTGACGTAAGTAGCAACTGCCGACTGGAGTAGTAGCTGAACCAGCTCCCAAAGATGCTTAGACTTTTTCAACTCTGACGCAGTCTGCTTCTTTCCTCCACTTTTGCTTGTAATATCACAGGAATTCGGAGAACCGTGGGCCATTCCACCACTCTAAAAGACACTTCTTTATTGTATATGCACGACAGCCTCATAATTTATAAAGGTTAATAGACTATTTTGAAAGAGAGCATCAGAGTGTATTCTAACTAGATTCAAGAGATTCAGCGGCACGAATCTCGTATCCAGAGTAGCTTCCGGAGGTGCGTACCAAGGCTACGATGGTCCGCACTCCGCCACTCACAAAACGATTGGATAGAATCGATTGGTACCGAACGCAGCGAACATTGAGATCTTTATGAAATTCCACCTTTTTGCGAGGCTAGACTATGACGTATGACATGACCCCAAAATTTGAATACGCTCTGAATTCTAGAATTCGCTTTGCAAACAAGTTAATATTGTTGTTGCTAGTGTCGACGGACACATGGCAGACTACCAAGTGCGTACGAGTTCAAAGGTTGCGCGAGGGACTCCAAAATGGAGGTCATCGTGACCCGTTGGTACGTTAGTTGGAGCAACATCTGGTGTTGTTGCTCACTCTCTAAAGTAGTTGTCCTTTCACGC
>Ga0307981_1001331_pt1 | contig 22428 bp, 16 predicted proteins | sample OrgLakmetagen987_FD_201849 | JGI IMG/M metagenome (GOLD analysis project Ga0307981, IMG submission 201849) | Saline water microbial communities from Organic Lake, Antarctica - #987 | ecosystem: Environmental > Aquatic > Non-marine Saline and Alkaline > Saline | place: Antarctica: Organic Lake... | reverse complement strand
CGTACCGTACCGTACCGTACCGTACCGTACCGTACCGTACCGTACCGTACCGTACCGTACTGTACCGTACCGTACCGTACATAGCTGCCGGTAGCTTTTCTTGCGGGAAATCACAACGCCAAACGTTATTTTACACTTAGGAACCGAACATGATTACAGAGAGTCCAGAAAATTTTACAATTGCCTAATTGTCCATAACTTTAGCCTAATGTTTTAAGGTGCATTGGATGACTCGTGCTTCCCACCGTTGTGTGTTGTGTTTATCCGTTTCACAAAAATAAGAATATCGACCATGGCGTCCCAAGCTGCCAGTGTTCCTCTCAATCCGGGCGGCGATGTCCTCCCTCTAATGGTCCACGTGACTGCCCCGGCGACTCTTCCCGCTGGATATACCTTTGAAGCTGAGTTAAATGGTAACGCAGAGAAAATCTTTAATTGCGAAGTGGTACGTTGAGTTTGTTGCTTGATGGGGGGAGTGCCATATCGCATGCACAGTGTTCTCTACCGTACTCCGCTTGATCGTACCTGGATACTCACCCACACATTGGATATTGAACATACACAGCCTGAAGGTGGAGTCGAAGAAGGCCAAGTCTTCTTGACTGCACTGCCCGACACGTTTGATAGTCCACGCCTGAACGCTCCCACTGGGCAGTGGAAGGACGGTATCTGCGACTTTTGCTCCACAGGATTCTGCCATTCGTCGCTTTGGTGCGCTCTTTGTTGTACTCAGATTGCCGTTGGTCAAGTCATGTCGCGTATGCAGTTGACGTGGCTCGGTGAGTACGGTACGACTGCCAGCATTCAGAATACCTTCAAGGTGATTTGCATTTTGGTATCGTCGTTTTACGTGTACAGCACGGCCTTGGAGTTGGCAGCCTTGCCGTACGCTATTGGTGAAGCACCGGGCATGATTCCAGCTTTGAAGTTCTTTGGAAACTTTTTGTTTTCCGTTTGGGCGCTGTACAGTCTCTGCCGTACCCGTGAAAACGTTCGGGCTCGCTACCAGATCCCCGAACAGCGCTGTGTTGGTTGCGAGGACTTGTGCTGCTCGTTGTGGTGCGCTCCTTGTACGACGGCGCAGTTGATGCGTCACACTGGGGAATACGAAAACTACCCGGGCGTGTGCTGCTCCAAGACGGGACACCCGCCGGGTACTCCGTTGGTAGTGTAAGCGGAAACGAGAGGAGTTGAGGAGACAATCTGTGTGAATGAGAGAGAGTAAGAAAGGGTGAGAGAGTGAATCGATCAAGTGATCAGTCCTACATTTGGGTAGTACTGTAGTATATTACATTAGACGAGCCATTATTGCATAAACAAGCCCTCTGGTCGGCGTGGTTACGACTGGCTAAATCTACGAAACGCATAGCATTGTACACCGATCAGAGGAATGAGTCTGCAAAACGAAATGCCGTTATAGATTGATTAACTGGCGTTGGCGTCCTTATCAGTGAAGCGGGTGGTCTTCCAGGTACTATTTCACCTGAGAATAATCCCACCGGTGAAGGGTCTTGCGCCATTCTACAAGTTTCTTTTAAGAGTCAATATCAATGTCGTTGCTATGGCTGTTGTTGTCGTCGTCGTCGTCGTCGTTATGGATGGGGTCGATGCTGCCTCCGCTAAAACTGCAAACGCTGGTTGGGTATATCGAACTCATACTCCCGATACAACAGGAACCCCACCATTCTCTTGTTTTCCTTGTTGCTTGTTGTTGCTCACAAGAACCAAGGACCCGAATTATGGAAACGATTGATTCCTTCCTCGCGCAGCTTGCGATGCACTCACTCGGATACGATCAAGACTGCGTTGCGTCATGACGATCAAGGCGCTCCAATGTCGCCAGTATATCGAGCTTTGCGGGTCCGCTTTCCAATTGGAGCTCCTACCTAGTGTGATAGTTCGCGCGCGTCTGAATCAACGAGTAATGAGCCTGATCGGGTCACCCAAGCAAAAACAAGCAACAGCAAACAACAATTATTAACTTCATCACAATCAATTGGTTTCGATCGAACGCGAGTGACTACCATAACCATAGACTACCGTACAGTACTACAGTATTACTTTACCAGTACCCGCACTCCTTTGATCTTGAGGCATACCTTGCAGCCTACCGAATCATAGCAGTGATACCTTTCTAGTAGATCCGTAGCCTTGCTTATCGACTCTGACAGGAACAATGGTGGACCAAGACGGCCCTGCCGTTCCAGCAGAGCGTCCTCCGACGCTCGCCGCCGCTGAACACGCAGGAGAAGAAGGCCAGCTTGAAGAAACAGCAGTACCAAGAGCAGTATCAGTAGCATTAGCGACTACTACAACTACTCGCAAACGCAACGTGGTGGTCGACGGCGTCTACTTGCCGCCCGCCAAGCGTCGCTTGTTGGAACAAGCGGCGGCTACCGAAGGGAGCGCCCAGCTAGCTGTAGTAGACCCTGCTTCAGCCGCCAGCCAACGCCGCACGTGGGACGAGCAAAAGCGCGTCGTGCATGGCACTATCAATCGACTCAACGGTGAAACCATCAAGCCCTTGATTCACGACTTGTTTCAAAAGGTCAATTTAATCCGACTGCGTGGCGTCTTGGCCAAGAGCGTCTTGCAAGCCGCCGTTTCCTCGCCCACGTATTGTTCAGTGTACGCGGCCTTGGTGGCCGTCTTGAACAGCAAGCTGCCGGAAGTGGGCGAGCTCATTCTTCAGCGCGCCGTTTTGAGCTTTCGAAGGCACTTTCGCCGACGCGAAAAGCAAGCCTGCACGGCCACGGCGCTTTTTTTGGGACACTTGTTTCATCAGCACGTGGTGCACGAGCTCATGATTTTGCAAATACTGACGGTTCTCTTGGATGGCGACCCGACGGACGATTCGGTCGAAGTGGCGGTGCAATTATTAACCACCACGGGCCACGCCTTGTTGGAAGTGAGTCCGGCCGGAGTCCGGGCCGTCCTGGAACGCTTGCGGTCGCTCTTGCACGAGGGTGGCTTGAACAAGCGTGTCGAGTACAAAATGGAACAGCTGCTGGCCCTGCGCAAAACGGGGTTTCGCGATCATTTGCCCATTCCTCAAGACTTGGATTTGATTGAGAGTGACGATCAGATTACGTTTGAAATTGATTTGGACGACGAGGACATTAAGAACGAGCAAGAGCTGGATGTCTTTCATTTGGATCCAGAGTGTGAAGAAAATCAACAAGTCTGGACCAAGATTCGGGCCGAGATTCTCGGTTTGGGCGATGATGATGATGACGACGGTGATAGTGAGGCGAACGATGACGAGAACGAGTCTAGTCCAGACGAAAGTGAGGGCGAAGAAGAACAAGCCCTCGTACCAGCTGCAGCCGCTACTGGCACGGTCACTGTGCAAGACTTGTCTGAATCCGATCTTGTCCATTTGCGTCGCCAGATTTACTTGACCATCATGTCGAGTGCAACGTTTGAGGAGTGTGCCCACAAGCTAGCCAAGATTGATATTCCAGTGGGGCGGGAAGAGGAATTGATCAACATGTTGATTGAATGTTGTTCACAAGAGCGGACGTTTTTGCGCTACTATGGCCTTATTGGGGCTCGGTTCTGCCTGCTTCAGGATCGATGGAGAGATGCATTCATGGACTCGTTTGCTTTGCAGTACACAACGATTCATCGTCTCGAGACAAACAAGTTGCGCAACGTTTCAAAGCTGTTTTCGCACTTGCTTCACAGTGATTCGCTGCCCTGGAGCGTCTTGTCGGTAATTCACCTGAATGAGGACGAAACAACTTCTTCCAGCCGTATCTTTGTCAAAATCCTGGTGCAAGAAATGGCGGAAGCCATTGGTATCGCCAAATTAAAGGAGCGCTTTGAGTCGACCGACGCTGAACTTGTCCAGTGGTTCAAGGGCATGTTCCCACGCGATAACGTTCGCAACACACGCTATGCCATCAACTTCTTCACTTCGATTGGGCTGGGTCCTTTGACGGATGGTCTTCGTGAGTCCCTAAAGAACGCTCCCAAATTGATCATGGCACAGGCACAGCAGAACACCCTTGCCAAGAAGGACAATAGCGACGACGACTCGTCTACAAGCTCTTCATCAAGTTCGAGCAGCTCGGACAGCAGCTCTTTGTCTTCGAACAGCTCGAGTGGTTCCAGCAGTAGTTCGTCATCAGACAGTCGGCGTGGAAGATCTCGAAAGGCAAGGCGGAGCAGGTCGGCATCCGTTTCTTCTCGTAGCAGCTCCTCTTCGCGGAGTAGAAGCTACTCCCGATCTCGCTCGCGATCTATCTCTCGTAGTCATTCCAAGTCTCCACAGGCGCAGAAGCGTCGCGCGCGATCCGAGTCCTCGTGAAGTCGTCCTAGGAGTCGAAGTAGAATTCCCCGAAGACGAGACCACAGTCGCTCTCGGTCGGACGATTTATACGATAGCATGCGGAGAGAACAGAACTATACTTGCTTCGCTAAATTTGATTCTTCTTGGTCATCTCTTTGCTTTCTACCGGTACCGAGATCGTAAGAATCTTATACTACTCGTTCTTTTCCCCGGCGTTTGACTTATTTTGCTCAATCTGTCCAAACTTACATTCATACACCTTGTTGCAACTACAGAGGTAAGCAGGTTGGTCCTAATCGGACAAGAGTCAAGAAAAGAAAGTGGGTCGGGATACCATAAGTCGAATTCTTTTAATATAAATCTAGTCTAGACTATTTAAATCTAAACTATAATGTTGTTCCGTTCTTTGCGTTTTTCGGCCTCCGTGTTAAACATTTAGTGCATTTTCTTGGTTTAAATGGGACCACGATTGTCGAGATCCTCTACCGGTGCAGGTAGCTGTGGAGCTCAAAGAATCGGACTCGTGAAAAGTAAACGAAGCTGTCGAGTAATTGTGAGCTAATAGGATTAGTTTGCAACCAAGAGCGAAAGCTGCTCATGTACTATGAATTCGATCGTAATCGTGCCAATGTAGTGGATCTCGCAAGATAGTACTGTAGTTGAAAGGGAAACCCGGTCATGGTTGTGATTTCATTCCATGATGGGCTCCCATGCTGACGGTAATGCTGTGCCAACATTGTGACACACTGAAGGCAAACACCATCGAGGGCAACTTAAAAACGGAAGAAGAAGGCAAAGGACATCAGGATGGCAATGACTGTAATAGCAAGGGTGTACTTGAGAGTCTTCATTAGAATCTTGCCTTCACCGCCTTCTAAGCCGCCAACAATAGTACTCGCTGCAATGATATTGTTCAGACAGATCGCGTTTCCAGCACTGCCCCCCACCGCTTGCAATGCAAGCATGCTGGTGACACTCAAACCAAGCGACTCGGCTGCAATTTTGTCGACGACCCCGAAAGTCAAGTTCGAAACAGTGGTCGACCCAGAGAAGAATGATCCAAGAGCACCAAGTAGCGGAACGACAATGATGAATCCTTCCTGGAACCAATCGGCCAAGACAGTACCCAAAATGAATGCAGGAGTCGCAGTGCCCGACCTGATCATGAGCTGAACCAAAACGAGGGCTCCAAACAAAGCAATTGCGGGATTGACAAGCCGATTCGCAGCAATCTTAACAATCGTCAAGGGTCCGTGGCTCGCCTCCTTCCGAAAGATTAACATGGTCATACACGACACCAGCACAAACGGCATGAAAAAGGGTATATAGAGTAGTTCGTACTTCCAGCTCAAGTTCGGGTACGTCAAAATGTCCCGAAGCTGAAATACAAGGCTGCCTGACAAGCGAAACGTGCCATAAGTTCCAAGGTGAATGGAAAAGTAGGGCTCACGCTTTGTTAGGTAATCCTTTAAACGGATTTCCTCGACCCTCGTCAAAATGAGCAGCAAAACGACTGCCCAAATTGGAAACGTCCGCGTAGTAATCTCACGCAAGTACCCTTCACTCCAGCTCTTGCGAGGCCCCAACTGATAGTCCTCTCCGTCTTTTAAGCTTGCGGAGGTAGACAAACTGCCAATGATGGGATTTTCGCCGCCCTCGTCCAAGCTTCCACCTGAGTCCTTCACGTCCTCAGCTCCTTCGGGGCAATCCGGCAAGTTCTCTGACGTGCTGCCAGAATCTTGCAAGTCGCGATCCACCTCTTCGTGGTGTTCGTCGTCGAAGGCTTTTAGACCAAACATAGATTTGATCAAGACGGCTGTTCCAAGACAACCAAACACGCCGCCAATCAAGCTAGGGAACTCTTTCGAACCCGCAAAGGCCAAGGCAACAGCAGGACCAACACATGTCAAAAGTGAGCCAAAAACAAAGATAATATTGGCCTTGACTGCTTTCCACGGCACCAAAATGGATAGCGCCAGCGGTACTAGACAGAATGCGCTGACCGCTAGACAAACAGATGCCTTTTTCGACACGTCCACCAAGTCGTCGTCAGTCAGCCCAAGTCCACCAAAGCCGAACCAAATGGGGGTTCCTACCGCACCCCATACCGTCGCAAAGGTGTTGAAAATCAACAGGATAACAACAGATTCAACGGGTGGATGTCCGAGGTTCACCAGCATGGGTGCTCCCAGTGCAGCTGGTGTACCGAAGCCACTGGCCCCTTCAATCATATAAGCAAAAGAAAACATTAGCATAAGTTCTGCGACGGGGTGGCCGCCCGTAAGCACCTTCATTTCGCGCATCATAAAGGGTAGACAATTCGTCGCTTCCATTGTCTCGCTTCGGGTGGGGTGAGAAGAGAGTCAGTGAGTGCAGGCTTCGATGAGTGTTACACGATTTCGACCAATACGGTCTTGGATGGATTGACTTACAATAGGGTGATCGCACCCGCCATAATGCTCAATGGAGTCAATGCTTCGTGAAGACCCTTGATGACACAAGCTGAGGACAACAGTGGGTCACCACCGAGGTACATGAGTCGCACCAGGAACATCATGACGGCAGCCATGGGCAAGGATCTCGTTGTAGGCAAGGGGTTTGGCTTGACCGTGGTGTAGAGGAGGAAAATGATCGGAAGCAAACAGAAGAAAACATCCATGAAATCTCCCCAATCGCCGCCAGCATCTGTGCTAACAACAGCGCAGTCGCAGTCCTCACAAGCAGCTAGCGAGACGCAGGTCTCGGCGCAACTGGCCACATACTCGGGGTTTGAGCACGTATACGCAAACTCACTGTCCAGGTCGCTCATTGTACGGTGTTGCGGTATACTTTTCTTTTATGCTTCAATTTCTTTTTATGCTTCAAAGAAAGAAAATACAATATGATAGTCGAGTGCGTATCGTAATAGGCAACAATATACACACTCATTGACACCCTGATTGGCCGTTGCCTGACACCAAACATATGTTTCCATCAGGAGTTGGCACCTGGATGAGCCTGGATGCACCCTCCTTGACACCTTTATTGGCCGTTGCCAGAAGACAGCAAGGATATGGAAGCGCTGGGTGCCGATGGAGCGTTCTTCGCGTTCTTCGTCATAGCTTCTGCCCTGTCTTGCGAGGTGGTATGGATGCGCCTGGATGCAACTGGATGCACCTGGATGCACCTGGATGCACCTGGATGCGGCAGTATACGTAGGATGTAGGATGCTGGAGGCATCGGGGATGCGCCACCTGGATGCCTATAATGGTCTTCTCTTTCTGTGTTTTTGTTGGGTTTTGGTCGCGGTTTTGGCTTTTGGCTGTATGTATTAGTATGCCTGGTATTGGTATGGTACTGTGGTACTTCTTAATATACCGGTACGTCCTACTGGTACTAACTGTAAGCAGTAGCTCGTAAAGAAGTTTGAAGATTCTCCAAATGACCGAGACATTTGTATTGGTTCCCCTTATATGTAAACGAAAGATTAGAGCGTCATAGTGGAAGGTCATTCTTTGGGGAAATAATGTTCTGCCTCCTGCTCTGCTCTCGCTCCTCGCTCTATATCTAGAATCCTGTATTCTCTGTTCGCAACCGCATCCAATAACCTGTAGGGTCAAACAAGTCCGGGATCTCACATTTTCTGCATCTTCATGAGCTCTCGCACCCAATTGACAATGAGCGCAGCCGATAGGCCCTCGATTCAACCAGGGTTCTGCATCGGCGCTTTCGAGTTGTCGTATGCAGTAGGAACTGTCGATGCAATTGGATCTGTCATGAGCAAGGACCAGAAATTAATCTTGCGACAACGTCAAGGGTATTGCACAACTTGCACCGGAGTGCCCATTCTTTTGTTTGACATTCGCAAGTCCAGACTGAATCCTCTTTGGACGACCAAGAAGTCAAGAACTGTAGATGGTGAATGTAGCGATGGGAAGTGTCTCCGATGCATCGCCGAAAGGGAACTAATGAGAAGGCTCGGTAGGAGGTCCTCGCGGGCTGCACCGAACTCAATTCGTTCGATCGGCTCGAGAACCTCAAGCTTCAACAAGAATGTATCATCACTTTCTTTCACAACTCCGCTGCGAACAGATTCTTCTGAATCTGGCTCTGTTCTTATTAGTAGCAGCACCCACGGAGTGGCACGCAGAGACTCGTCAGGGCGCCGTTCGTCGAATAGGAGCGACTCGCAACGACCTTTTGCATCATTGCATGCGACTATCCATGGGTCCAGTCGCGGGCAGCCATTCGAGATGACGGGCGAGCCTGGGGTGGAATCAAACCCCGACGAAAGAAGGAATAGTCTACCGCTGGGTGCTCAATCCGAGCATGTCGGGGAAGCGCGACCTGCTTGGACTCCCCCTTCCCGTTCTCGGTCGGAACAAACGATAGTCACCCCTGATCCCATGCCGACAGCCGAAACGCCTCAATACAAGCCAGGCTCTCGTGGTGATGCGCTGAACGCTGTCAGTAGGTTGTTTCCCTCTGCACCGTCGGTCTCTACGGGGAATTGTCCCTCTCTGGACATCCAGGTGAACAAGGCCATCCAAGAGCTGCGGCCGTTGATTCAAGATCTAATGGGGGCTGGACGAGATAGTGCAAATATTCTTGTTGATATCCTTAGTAGTTCATTGGAGTCCTTTCCATGTGATGAACGTTACCAACTGTTCTGTCTCGAGGCGATTTCGAACTGCCTTGAAGCTACCGGAGCCTGCAATGCAAGCCTTATGTCATTCCATCGTTATGAATCCGTTCTCAAAGCAATGCAACGATTTCCTTCTCTCAAGAAAGTTCAAGAGTATGGTTGCGTGGTGATCTTCATGATTGCAGCGAATCCAAGCAATCGTGTTACACTAGCTCGAGACAGCACCTGCTCCTGTTTGCTCGAAGCAATGGCGGCTTTCAGCAGCAATATCGCTCTAGCCAGGAATGCAATCGGGGCTTTACGAAATATATCACTCGACCCTGAAGCCCACCAGTCTCTTGTTCGGCTCCCTACTTGCGAACGCACTGTGCAAGTCATGCAAACCAATTTTCAAGATAATGTGGTCCAGCGAGATGGATGTGCTCTGCTGTCCAATCTTGCTGTCGACACTGAAAAGCAGACTGTCTCATCCGTCTCTTTTGAAGTAATGCAAGCAGTCAGTCGAGCTATCGAAACACATTGCAGTGACGCTGCTGTTGTCGATAGTGCCTGCTTTGCCCTGAAGAACTTCGCCTTCGAGGCGTCCAATCTTCGTTCAATGCGTCGAGTCGAGCGTATCTTCGACGTACTGAAGTCGGCCGAGGAGTTTGCTGTCAATGGTGAAGATGCAGCTATCATTTCCGAGAAACTTCACACATCACGGGCTGAAGACGAATCACTGGAAGAGCAGACCCATGAAACTCTCTTGGCCATCTTAGAGGTACAGTCGGATTCTCCCGCTGACGCGGTAGCGACTGTCATGTGCGTTCTCGAGGAGTACGGGTGGTCTACCAAAATCACAGTCATATGCATGCAAATCATGCAGAAACAAGCCGCCGAGTCTGGTAAGCAAAGGCGCAATCTTCTCGAGGCGGGAGCTTTAGAGCACGCCTTCCGCGCAGTCGAAGCCATCGGCGTAGACGCCATTGTGAAGGAAGAAGGATCTGTGCTAATTGCTTGCTTGGAGGGCGATCCGAGTTGACTGTGCCGTCCTCGGCAGTACAGGGGCTTCCTTCGTCCTCTTCGTCCTGCTTGCCCTGTTTGCCCTGCTCCGTACGCTACATAGCAGTTGTACATTCACAGTCGGGTGCTCGGGCATACAATAGTAGACATCGATATTACACATGTAAGCGCTGTTCTACTAACACACTAGCTAGCTACGCTCCAGCTCAAAACTCTAGAGCTACATTCGCATTTTGCAACAGTAAAAGGCTTCGATGCTATTCAAAAGATCAGGATTCTGTCGGTAACATCTCGTTCGCAAAGCGGGCACGTGGGAATATTGGCCTCCTTCACAGAGCAGTGTTTGCATATGGCGAGATGGCGGCATGGTAAGAGTAGCACCTCTCTGTTGTTATCAGAGCAAAGAAGGCAAGAAAACTCTCGATCCTTGCTTAGCAAAGCATACCACCGGCTCTTCTTATGTCGCTCGGAAAGCGTTCTTCCAGAGGTGCTTTGACTGCGAAATGTTGACTCCAATCCGCTACCTTTGGAGACGGCCAACACATGTTCTCGGTTGGTATTGTCCGATGCGTGCTTAGCCTTGGAGAATGCCCGGTTCTTCTTACTGACTGGATCCGTGGACAGCGTCTCGACGAGTGAGTTGCGAACCTTGTCGGGCTTCTTCTTCGTGGGTGGAGACTGCAAGTGTTCCTTGACAGGCTCGTAGTAGCTGCTTGAATCGCTAGTGACCGACCTGTAAGACGAATCGAAAGCTTCTGTTGACGGGGGTGGGGCCTTCCCGGCTTTCCATCGCATCGTTCTCTTGTCGAAATACATCTGAAGCTTCTCACCATCCTTTCTTGCTAATTTTGTGTCCTTGCTTTCTGTTTTATCCACTGCTTTCTTTTCCTCAAAGTTGTTGCTCATCTCATTTGCCGCACCATTTTCTGATTTCGGCCGAACTTTCCACGACATCGACCTTTTGCAGAAGTATGTTTCGCTCACAGGAACAGCGCTCTCGATTTGCCGTCCAATGGTTTGCTGACTATCTGCTGCTACCTTCTGGTCAGCGCTGCTGGGCTGGACTGTAGACAGTCCAAGCAGAGTGAATTCGTCAATGGATCTATCGCTTCCGTTTTCCTTCTCTGCAAGCCCGAGCATGGAAGCTGACACGGGTCCCCCTTGATCAAACGCAAATGAATCATTCAGGTCAAGGTCGTCTTCATCATCAATCCACATCATGTCCACCGAGTTGTTGAGCTGGGCAAGCTGATGCTCCGTTGGACCGTCGAGTGCCACGCTATGCTGCGACGCGGACGGCAATTCATCACTAGATATCGACTGGTGCTCAGTTATCACACAACTTTCCGTGTCAGTGTCGTCCTGGTTTCTAGCGTCTCCGTCCATCTTTCCAAGGATATCCGGTCCGACCCAGATCATATCCGATTGGCTCTTCAACAACCTTTCCCCCGGTGCCAGTGAGCGATAGCCATCAGATGTCGCTGTCACAGCCGATGACTGGACAGACTGCTCGGATTTCGTTCGGGCAGAACCCACAGACGCAACCGACGATGGGACCTGTACCTGTGACTGGGAGCTCTGTGGTTTTTTACACAGCCGGACGGCATTTCCCGAATCCTCTTGTCCTTTCCAGTATTCGACCCGCGGCTTTCTCCTGAGGTTAAAGATGACCACTGATTCAGTAGAGTTTTCAGTTTCGTCGGCATCAGGAACTTCCTTTGGATCGCTGTTTCCCATGATAAGAGCGCTTTCCTCTGGAATTGCGGATGAAGATGGACCAGAAGCACGAGTAGCCTCACTTTGAATTTCAGAGTCTTCTCCGAATTCTGCGTGACGAGAGGTCTCGTCTATCTGTGTAGAGTCTTCCCCGAATTCTGCATGACGAGAGATCTCTTCTATCAGTGTAGAGTCTTCCCCAAATTCAGCGTGACGAGAGGTCTCGTCTCCCATCTCGAAGCTATCCTCTGAACTATCTGAGCTGTTGGAACCGTCCGAAAAGCCATCGTCGGGCAAGGTTTGGTTAACAATAGAGTGAATAGACGGCGCCTCTCGCTTTTTGTGAGACGACGCAGCGAGTACGCCAAGGTTTCGCTTGCTATCTTGACTGGCGAAATCGTTGTAACTCGAAGAAAGGGTGGACATCACGTCGACGTTCGAGAAAGTCGAGGTGTCGCATTCAAACACGTCGGGATCATCCTCTGACCTGGATACGCCGAGCGAAAGAAGACGAATCAGCGGGGTAGGAGGCTTCGCTGCGTTTGGCTCCTTGTCTTCGCTGCAGTAGCTCTCCCCCGCCGTGGATGAGTTCAACTCTTCTTGCGATTGAGATATGGCAGTCGCATTGATGGATGCTGCAGCGGTAGACTCCGCAACATCAGGTGACTCGACTTCAGCAGTAGCCATTGTCGTCACAACGCTCTCCGTGACGACGGGGGTAGACCCTCTGTATGATGGCCTAATCACCGACGCGTCTTTCCGGAGAATCTCATATATAGAAGAAAGGACATCCAACTGATACTCTTTCTGAACATTTCGAACCTCCTTTGAAAAGTCTTGGGGCGACATGCGCTTCGTGGTTGAGGCGTCTACACCATTGCGAGCGAGGTATTGGAATCGGAGTCGCTGCTCTATCGTATAGATCTGACGAATAGCCATTGCCTGAAAAGGATAAAGCCCTGTTGTGGATTCTCTGGCTCTGAGTGCGCGTGGCTCCTCTTCTACAATCGGCATGAGTTCTTCCCAAGTCTTCCCCGCATTAATAGCCACGTGAAGGGGAAGCTGGCCTTTCGCCAGCACTCGAAGGGCCCCAGGATAAGCTTTCGATGTCAGTTCGAGGGACGTCATCCGAATGAGTTCGAAGGGTCGTGCAGTGTAAGGGGTGGTCTGCGCAGCAATATGCAACGGCAGCTTTGAATTCCCCGGCATGTTCATCGAGGTTGACACTGCGTGAAGAGCAAGAAGAAGCTCGACGACGTGTGGTGGTGTGTCAGAGTTCATCAGAGCAGCATGGAGTAGGAACTCGTCGCCGTTTGGTAACACAAAAGTCTCATCATCTCTCTCGAATTTGGTCGGACAGCAATACCGAATCCAAAACTTCAATTTGCCCCACCATCTGATAAAGTCTGGCGGTACATTGCCCATTCGCCCAGTGCGCGCAGCCTCTTGAATAGTATACCGAAGAGATGCCATGTTCGCCTCGTTCACTCTCCATTCGCCTTTTTCCGTTTTGTAACACCATGTCATATAATGGGCGGCCACCATCCCCATACCAGAACTATCACGAGCGACACTGACGGGCGCTTTCTTCGGTTTGCTGGGCTTTATAACGCCCGGTTCCCGTCGCAGCAACTCGTAAATTGTATCTAGTCGACAGAGAGATTCCTCTTCCACCACTCGGTACACAGCCGCTGCCTTTTGCCGGCCAGAGAGTCCTCTCCATACAGCATGCGAAAACTTGTTACGGGCGACACAACTCCACCGGAAGCTGTCTTCGTCGCCACGATTCGGATAGGCAGCAGCCTGCTGAAAGGGATACAATCTAGATCTCTGGTCGCGATGACACAGCGCCTTTTTGTTCGACAGAACAAGAGTTTCTAGAGACTCATACATCTTGCCCGACTCGATTGCGACATTCAGCGGCAGTCGGTGTTGGTGTCTCGTATTGGTGGCATTCTTGTCGGCCTCAACGACAATCTCCAGTACGTGGGCTTTTCCGATACTCTGCGACTCGTACTGCCGCGGGATATATTCTCGACAACTTGATGCTGCATGAATCGGTGGGACATTTTGCTTAGGGTCTGGCAGCGATATTGATTTCGGATAAAGGGACAAGAGCACCCGTATGACAATGGGTGGTACATCCGAGTTGGAAAGGGCCGCATGCAGCAGACAGTTCTTTGGTACCTCGCTGGCTTTGTCCTCACCACAAAAGGCCACCAAGAACTCAATCTTCTTCCACCAATCCACAAAAGCAGGATCTACATTGTACAAGACGCCCTCTTGAATCGTCTCTTCCAGAGCGTTGTAAAAGCCAGGTGATACCGTCCACTCGCCCGTATTCTTAATGGGCTCGAAACATCCCGAAATAAAGAGCGCGGAAAGCAGACCCATCCCCGTCTCGTCTCGAACTTTTCTAACATCTGCTGGACACTGCGACGCCAAACTCATGAGAATGCTAATCGGATAATGACGCGTAATGCAGGAGTAAAGAGTCGAGCCGGCAAAGGCGGTCGCTCGGTTATCAAACGACAGCAACATGGAAGAGGCTCCAATGAGTAGAGAGATGACTGCCGGCGGCGCCGCGTGCAACAGTGCTTCCACCAGCATGGGTTTCTGCCCACCAACCGAAAGACTCGTCTGCGGATGCGTCGCTGAAGACAAGAGTAACCAGTGGACAACACCCCATGTCTCCCCCTGCGATTCTTGCCATTCTGCCTCGTCCGTCCCGTCATTGACTGGCATCCAGAATGTTCTGGGTGCCTGCTGGACGCTACTCTCTCGCTTTGCCATTTCCATGGCGTACGCCAAAGGAGACTTGCCCTTGATATCCGTCGCCCCCAAGGCCCCAGGATAGGACTCAATGATTTCGCCAATCACCTCAATGTGATGTCGATGGACCACGGCAAAGTGCAAGGGCAACCGCTTTCGTTCATTCACCAAGGCACATACCTTGGGTTCTAGTTGCAGTAAGCCAGTAATCACTTTTGACGGAGTCTTGTTGGACGTTAAAGCCAAGTGCAGTGGCGTTCGTCCTTCCTTATCTTGTGCTCGCAGCCCCGTGTGGTCTTTAGTTTCTTTTTGGTTGCTCAAACGCCGCCAAAAGTTTTTCTTCTTGTCTCGTTCCGACGGATCCAAAGTGGCTTGGTACTCTTGAAAGAGAGTGATTTGTGATTGTACGTGTTCCCATTTACCCGAGTCGAGCGCTGCTTGAATGTCCGTGTGCCAGTTGGAGCGACCGGTCTTGATGTTTCTGCGAAAGCTGCTGCTACTGCCGCTGCCATTGGCGGGTTCGCTCGATGAGGCTGGACGCAGGCTTTTTCGTGGGGGAGGCATCTTGGTGAACGGTGCTCCTCCTGATAGTCTACTGATTGCTATCGTTCGTCTCCTACCCCTGGCACACTATTGGATCGTATCGAAGTTCCACTTCCCGCGTAGGTACGGTATGGCTCTGTACTGTGACTACAGCAACGTTGCTTGAACCTGGCAAGATACGTAATACACACTGTACTCTTTTGTGTAGAATGAGAATGGTTTCGTCCCTCCATCGCCAGTTTTATGCACGTCTCCGTCCGTTTCAGGGACATCCCGGGATTATATGCTATAATTAATTACTATAATTATCTACTGCCGGTTGTCCCAGATATAGTCTGCAGGGGAATGCCACGTACAGATCACGATCTACATATTTAAAAAAACTTCTATATAATTGGAATTTTTCATAACTGACACTTTAGAGGATAGTACATTGAGCAATAGGTCAATGGCGCGAATCGAATCATCGACAAAATAAACGCGCCGATCGAGCCACCAAAAATTTCGTCTCACAATTCTCCGTCCTTGCTCGACAAAGATCCCGGCCGCCAGCAAACGGCTCCACCACCCCGCGAACGAAACCCTGCTTCTCATCTCATGCTCTCTTCTACTGGAACTGCACACGAACTCTTGTCATCTAGTCTAAGTCGATGGAATGGTTCTTTCGAATGGAGAGATCCAAAAATATGGACGGCGTTTCGGTCTCTGTAACATTTGCGCCTACCTCTGTGGTCGAGGGACAGTCAACGAGAATCAATCGCACGAATTGTCGCTTCGATCCATCCAAGGAGTAGTCTTAGGGAGAGTTTGGACGCATTCCAAAGCCCGCTTGGCAACGATGAAGGGCAGAAGTGACGAACCAGTTTCGCTGCTCGTTGCTTCAGCCGAAACGAATCCAGAAGTACGCCTCGATCGCGCACACTACATTATGCACAAACTACTGAAGTAGACAGAAGTAATACAATTCAATAGCGGGCCACTACCATGTACATTCATCGCTCGAGTAGTCTACTATTCAGTCGCAACGCTTGACAAGGTGAAGGACCGGATTGGTTCCGTCCAGCGGAGGCATAGGATCTGTTGCCGACCGAAAGAACTCATCGGGCGAGAGTAGCAAGGTCATATCGTATAATCGAGTTTGAAAGAGAGCTTCCTGTACCATTTTGCCTCCGTTACGGGTCAGCTCTTCACTCTTTTTGCGATCCTCTCGACTAAGCGATCGCATTTCACTCTGCGGAATGATAAGAGCAAGAATGAGTCAGTCATTGATTCGTTGGCATGCCGAGCGCCATCGAGTTATAGATCCTACGTACTGGCGGAAGACAAAAGAAAGGCTCCAGTATCTCGTTGGAGATCTTGCACGTGACCAATTCCCCGTGACCAGAGACGTCCTGAAACCGAGCAGACATGAGGTAGCCGTACTGTGCAATAATCAAAAACAAGCAACGAAGGTGAGCGGAACATCCAACGACACGATCTGTACAAACACCAACATTGACAATCAATTCTCACCTTTTTCACCTTCTTGCCATCTTTTGAGCTCTTTACTTTTTCAATGTTGAAACCAAGCTTGCCTCCCTTTTGCCGAGCCTGCACAAGAAAGCTTTGTCCAAACATGGAACAATACAGCGCTTCATTTTCACGCGCCTGGACCAGTCGACTGCGTAATTCAGCAAAAGAAATGGGAGCACTGCCGTTCGACGAAGCATACGGAGCAGTCATAGCACTGGACACACTAGCCGCCATGCCAGTCTCGGGTCTGGGACGCACGGCAGCTCTGGAAGCTACCACCTGGTCGGTCCGTCTCTTCTTTTTGCTGTTGGCACTGCTGTTGGAGTCCAGCGACATCATCATCATGTCCTCAATATCGACTGGAGTGCATGAGCCAGTTGTGCCACCCCCGCCGTTGGTATTGGTCAGCGGAGGTCGCTGCAAAGGCATTTGCGCCGCCGTCGTTGATACCGTTTGACTGCGGTTGGTTTGGTAGGGATTACTCGTAGTGCTGCCGAGGAGACCCGAAGAAGAGGAAGAAGCGTACGGATTGCGCGTGGAAGTTGCCGATACCGATACCGATGCCGTTGTTGTGGGTGGCTGTCGGTGCGCGACACTGGCGACTTGGGAGGGTCGTGACTGAGGAACCACTGCCCGAGGCTGCGGCCTTTGCGGTGGATTCACCGATGCATTTGCCAATGGTGGAACTGGACGAAGCGGTAGCGGTGGCAGTGGCGGAACAGCAACCTGCTGCGCTGGTGGAGCACCAGCCCCCGGCTCGAGATCTCGACTCTCGTGTTCGCCTTCGTTGTCGTCTACAATATTCGCGACAAAAATGGACGCACAGGCAAGTATTAGCAAAAATAAATCAAACGATAGCAACAACCACAACAATACCAACAACAGCACCTACCTTCTTGCATTTCCCCCGTTTCGGGATTCCAAATCAAGGCGCGAATGGTGGGATCGATACCTACTCCCGCCACTAACTTGGCCTGTTGCAAGGCTGCCGATTGCAATACCACCAGCTCGGCCACACATCCCCCCAAGACGGTGACTCTGGCAGTCGTAGCAGCCAGTGGACCATTCGCAGTAGTAGCATTCGGAGCACTCTCCCAAACTGGTTGCCACAACACGACACCATGTCGGATAGACAAGGGTCCTTGTAAAAGAACTTTGCAACCCGCTTTGGAATTGACCGACAGTGCCGTAACGGGTTCGATTTCCATGGCCACAAAGACGGACGATGGTTGTTGACCTGCAGTGTGCAAGGTTTCGTGCCGCGCGTTCTCGTCGGCACTGTAGAACGCACTGCCTGCCGCGGTATAGCCGTCCGCTACGCAAAACTTGAGACAGCGGTTTTGTTGGTTCCCGACCGCGGCCGGTGCCATGGGGCTGGCGGGCCCCACCGACAATCGCGTTTCGGCATTTTGCGAAACGTCGAGAAACTCTTCCACCTGACACAGCAGGCGAAAGTCGGGAGGCAACTGTGTCCGGTACGGCGCGGTTTGTATCGAGTCTTGAATGGCGCGGCGTAAGACGACCGCAGGATGATTTGGATCGACCACTGTGCGATGTTGTTGACTGCTACTAGTTAAGGATGATGCGCCTGAAACGTCGTCCAATACGCGAACAACGTCACGCAAGTCGTGATGAAGAATCTGTTGGAGTACCGCGTCGGCCGTACAACTTGCCGATGCACGAAGCTCTACCAAACAGTCCTGTAGCCAGTGCTGTGCAGGTTGGACGCCAGCGATTCTCTGGAGCGTTTCGCGAATTTCAGCCTCTGTTGTTGCTGTGGACGCCATGATGATACTGTAAAGCTCTCTTTCTCTAAAGAAGGCTCTATTCCTCTCGTCTCGAGCTTTCCTGGCGTTCCTACGCGAGCTAGGTGCGTGCTTGTGTATCAAGCTCTACTCTATCGTACTCTGCATGCAGCAAGAGCATGCACAGCGCACTGCCCTTTTTTATTCTGTCGTCGTCCCATTGTCGCCTGTCGCCTGGAGTCGCAATAAGTCGAGAGCGCGAGCACGGTCGCGACAATAATATCTCGCGCTAAAATTTGAAAATGAAACGACCGCGCACTCGCGCGATCGAAAAAACCGCGAATCTTTGAAAAATGAACTGCTTCCGACACGTTTCCGTTTTTCATAATATCATTATCGTATCGTCGTCGTCGGCATTTTGGGGACCAGGGTATCTTGCTCCTCACCATGGTCTCTCCCGTTGTTATTTGGATCTGCATGGCCCTGGCCGGAAGCACCTTGGTCGTTCAACATTTTGTGAGGCCTCGCTTACCGGTTTACAAGCTCACGATTCAAAACATTCCCATGTTGAGCCGCATCCAAGGCCAGCTCAAGATGCGGCTTCGGACCGCCGTGCAGCTGCACAATAAGGTACGGTACGCACACTGTTCGTTGCGCGGGCTGACAACACAGGTATTCTTAATCATTCTCTCACCACACACCAAACCAATCCATACTCAACCGTAGAACTACATGCACATTGACGTGCACGCACTTTCGTTTGACGTCTTCTATCCCGATTGGAACGAAGAATCCTTGGCGTTTATCGGCCGCGTCCAAGATCGACAACAACAACAAGAAGTAGCAGTAGTAGGAGTAATACCACCAACAGAACCACCTCAACAATCACCATCAAAAGCATCCAAGACGCGAAACAAATCTGCAGCCAAACAACCACTGTGGCAGATTCATCCTCGAGCCGATTTTAGCGTGACGGACGACATTTACATGGCACCCGCTTTCCAGCAAATGCTCTACTCCTTACCGGGCATAGTCCGTGGCATGTGGCGAGATGGGGGTACCAGCCTTATAGTACCCACCACGGGCGTTGCGCATATCAAAGCGAGTAGTACTCGAGCGCCCTTTACCGTCAGCTTTGTCTGCGACAATCTGTTGAATGCGTGGAGCATGTCTGTCACTGGCTTTGAATGCTCCTTGTTTAATTTGCAACCCGGCTGGGTCCACTTGGAGCGCGCCATTCATGCTGTCAACGAACACGTGACCAAATTGCCACTGGCGCCAACGGGAGCCGTCTTGCCGCATGTTCCCGAAAGTGCGAGCCGCACCATGTGGCGCCGTCAGGTGAATCAAATGGCGTGGGAAGAAGCCATGCAAATTATTTAGAAATGAGCAAGACAGTGTCGAAAATCCTCCGCTAGAGCCACTTCGTTCGTCATAAAGTAGAATACCAATATTATCTATTATTAAGCTAAGAACTAATGTGTCATTCCAATAGTGTGTATGGATTCTTGACGCTAAACTTGACTCTCTCTCTCTCTCTCTCTTGCGTGCCTTTCGATTACAATCCAGCCTCCTTTTTGAGCTTGTCAAACTCGTCGTCCACTTCGGCCCTGCTAGCCGCCGAGGTTGAACTACTACTACTACTGCCACTCGACGACGACGACGCATCACTACTACCGCTCGGCGCACCACCCGTCAACAATCCCTTCAGTTTATTCAACTCGTCATCAACCGAAGCAGAGCCTTCCAAGGCTTTGAATTGATTCTCGAGACTCGACTCGGCCGAGCCGGGCAAGGCGTTGCCAAGTGCTCCCATTTCCGCCGACACTTCCGCGGATGCTTCCAAGGCTTCCACCTTGTCTTCCATGCGAGTAAAGGCGTCCATACTCGTCTTGCCGGTAATACCACCCAACATGTCATTGACCTTTTGCGTCGACTGCGCCGTTCGAGCACGAGCCACCATTTGTTCCTTTTTGGATTTGGATTCCAAGATTTTCTTTTCCAGCATCTGCATGCCTTCGTAGAGCTTGTCAATACTGGCGGCTTGCTGATCAATCTGCTGTCCCAAGCTCGCGGCTTCGTCGGTATTCTGCTGGCGTCGGGCAAGCGCTTCGCGGGCCAATTCTTCGTTGCCCTTTTGGAGGGCCAACTGAGCGCGCTTGTACCAGTCCTCGGCGACTGCAGTTGCTTGTTCCTTTTGCTTCGCCATGCGTCGCTGAGTCGCCGTGACTTCTGCATAAGACTGTCGTACCTTGACCAAGTCTCCCTGTTGTCGAAAATGTGCGCAAGCGGATACGAGATGTGTGAGTCTACTATAAGCTGCTCTTCAAAAGAGCCAACGAGGGAGTCATCCCACACAAAAACACACACACATTACATGGGCATCACGAACGTGATCGTACCTGCATATCTTCCAGAGCCTGGGACATGATCTTTTCGGGATCTTCCAAGCTCTTGAGAACATTGTTGATGTTGGACTTGGCCACTCGGGTAAAGCGATCAAATAGGTTCATGGACAGGACGGTGTTGCGACTGCTCCTGCTGCTGGAATGATACGCTGGAGGTGCCACGACACGAGCCTGTGATGCTTGTTGATGCACAAACGTGCTGCTTCCCAGAGACCGATGTGGGGCAAAGGCGTCTGTGCAGGACGTCGCCAAGAGACAGAAGAGGGCCGGAACAGCGACGGAAAATCGAACCATGATGACAATGGGTGTACCGGTAAAGCGAGGATTAGTTTAAGATCGTCTGTTGATGGAGTAAGTTCTCTCGTTCTACTGTATGACCAACGATTAGTTGTTGACAGGAAGATCGGATCAAAAAAGAACGATTAGGGGCGTTCGTGTGACAACTTCCACGTATCGAACGTCTTACAATATGGCATCCAGGCAACCACAGGGTCGGTGCGTAGTAGATTGAAGGGGACGATGTTCGTTGCTTGTTCAACGTGTTCAAATCTGTCGGCACGATGTTTTGGCCGCTGACGCAATCCCCGGTGTTCGCGCGTTTTTTTGGTTGAGTTGTCTATTCGAGTCTGACTAGTCGACGGTTGATGCTACTGAATTCGATTGACCGTCGCGAACTTTTTAGCTAAACAGTTGACCCTTTTCTCAAACTCTCTGGGGTCTTGGGACTACTTCTCATAGGAATAGATGGGATAGATTCGTAATCTGGTTTGTGCATTCAATTTATGTATTGCAGAAAGCTTCAACTGGCCTTTCGAGACTTGCAAGGAAAGTCGAAAGCGCAAAAGTCGAAAGAGCAAGGAGCCTGCGCTTCATTGGACTAGTGATACGAAGAAGTGTCGAATCCTTTGAATCGCACCGATCTGCAATTCAGTAAGGCAGCCGATAAAAATGATGGAATCAATCCTCCATTGTTAGCTGGAAGTAGCATATCTTGAAAAAGAAGATGGTTGACTTGCCCTGCATCAAAACTGGCGCTCAATTCGCCACTGCCAGTAAGGTCAAGTGTGAACGTGACAACTGAACCCCAACTGTAGGTAGGAAGAGCATTGCTATAGTTGAGATTATCGTGCCACCTGGAGCCATTGCTTCCGAAAGCCCAACCATCACGTCTAGCCCCCAAAAAAAACTTGAGTCTGCGTCGACGACGGGCATGCAACTCCAAGCCACAAAACAGCTGCATCGGGGCGTTCTTCATGGTTGACCTGAATGGACCACACATGCTTCCCCGAATTCATCTCTCTGCATTTGAGTAGTCCCGTGTTGTCCGAGGCCATGTATGAAACGGAAACCGAATGGGACACCCCGTCACAATAATCCCAGCACAAGCCCCGTTTCGGCAATGCCTCCAGGCGGATATCTGCACGCATTGCATGGTGTTCATTAGCTTTTAATAAAGTCTCTGTCGTTGCCGGACCAGAAGGTTTCACGGTGTTTCTGATATCGCGAGGATTGATACGTGAAAGTAACGGCCTCGAAAGTAAGCGCTGCGCGACTGTTTTTGTGACACCATTGTTGATTCTAGGAAAATCTGATCACGCCTCGAACCTTCAATTCTCAGCTGTAGTGTGTCAGGACTCGCGATAGTCTATCTATAAGAAAAGTCAATCAAACTGTTCTAACGATGGGATCAATCAAAAAGAATGAATAGTCACTGTTGCCCACTTGAGGCCCTTTTTGAGAATTGACGCGTACGTGGGAGCAGATGCGACCTCCATCTGTTCGGACACTTTTTTCTTGGCTGGCAACGCGAAC
>Ga0307981_1001330_pt1 | contig 22428 bp, 25 predicted proteins | sample OrgLakmetagen987_FD_201849 | JGI IMG/M metagenome (GOLD analysis project Ga0307981, IMG submission 201849) | Saline water microbial communities from Organic Lake, Antarctica - #987 | ecosystem: Environmental > Aquatic > Non-marine Saline and Alkaline > Saline | place: Antarctica: Organic Lake... | reverse complement strand
TTCAGGCAACCGTTCCATCACTTGTATCGCAACCTCCACGATGCTTATCAAAACGCATAGCAGCTCGCCGGCTGCGCCGAGTAAAGAGTGAGAGTTAGGAGTGACGACCTCGCCGTCCGCTACGTCAAAGTCAGCCAGCCATAAACACTGGCCTCCTTCAACTTAAACGCTTCGTCTAGCCCTGACCTTTGCCTCCTGCCCTCTGCGCGCTGTCATCTGTCTCCTCTCCCTCCCTTTAGTGGTTCCCGCTTTCAATTTCCGCCCTCTAAAAATATCCAAATACACGGAGCGACCCCTTTTGTGTCCCCCTGCATCGAAGAAGTGACCCATTACTCAGTCTTCCATTTGTAAGACCGATTACGTCGGGAACCGCTTATTACCGCTAATGTTCGTCAGTTGCCCCGAGAGGCACTCACTCCCTCGCCCTACGCGTTTCACCATTTCCGTGCTAGTCGCACTAAGTCACGCGCTGACCACAGAAACCCCATCAATCTACGTCGTTGTAGCATCTGCGTCCATCTGGTGCGTCCATCTGCGTCCATCTGCGGTAAAAAAAAAACAGCGTCCGCCGCAGCCTTAGTTCTTGCATCTGTTTCCCCCGTTCTAACTCCCATCTCCATCGTGAAACGAATCAACGTCACAGCCTGTCCTCCGAAGCTCGACACGTCCGCCGTAGCCTTGGCGCAGGAGGAAGAGCGAAGGGGGGGGGGCCTTCCTCCCGTCCCTAGAAGAATACACCGAATACCTCAAAGGTATTTGGGAGCGTAACTGGCTGACCAACTATGGGCCGCTAGTGCAAGAGCTGGAGCAAATTAGAATCGGGTGAAACTGTTAAAATGAAATCAAATCATTACAAAGAAGCGCATCGAATCTTTGATGCGGAGATCGCTGGCTTGAACCGCACTAAGGAACGTCTGGATGAGAGCTTCAATCGAGCCGTGGAATTGATCCTCGGCTCCAAAGGAAAAGTCGTCGTGGCGGGTATTGGCAAGTCCGGTATTATCGGGCACAAGATTGCCGCGACCCTCGCGAGCACGGGCACCTCTGCGGTCTATTTGAACGCGGGCGAAGCGCTGCATGGCGATCTTGGCATTGTCAATGCGGAGGATGTCGTGCTGATGCTTTCGAATAGCGCAGGCACAACGGAGCTGGTTCATATGCTGCCATCGATCAAGCAGATTGGGGCAAAGATAATTGGTCTGTTCGGCAAGTCGGATACTGCGCTTGCGCAGGCCTGTGATCTCTTACTCGACGCGAGTGTTGAAAAAGAAGCCTGCTCTCTAGGCCTCGCACCGATGACCAGTTCCACCGTCGCACTGGTGATGGGAGATGCGTTGGCCAGCGCACTCATGCTGGCGCGCGAGTTCAAGCCCGACGATTTTGCGGTGTATCATCCTGGGGGCAATTTGGGACGAAGGCTCCTGCTTCGAGTCAGTGATGTAATGCACCCAGTAACAGAGCGCTTTCCGATGGTAGTGCCTGAGTTGCCTTTGCGCGAAGCGCTCTCTGTGATGAGCATTTCCAATTTGGGCGGCTTGATTGTCACTGAAGCGAATAAGATCAAAGGTGTATTCACTGACGGCGATTTGCGCCGTTACGTGCTGCAAGGCTGCTCACTAGATGCGCCTATTTGTGACTTCATGACGAAGGACCCGATCACGGTTCAAGACACAATGCGCCTAGGCGAGATACTCGACCTAATGGAAGCAAGTGGACGAAAAATTTACTTCGTGCCGGTCAGCAACACTGCGGGTGAACTTGCCGGTGCCCTCCGCATGCACGATATCGTGAGCGACGGGTAATACGAGGTTTCGCTTACAAATCACCGCTCTTCTCGACCTAATTTTTTATGATATACGATCCATCAAGACTTCTTTTACTCGTAGGCCCCTGTTCGTTAGAAAGCCTTGAAACGTGTCGTCCAGTTGCCGACACTTTGGCTGCGCTGCAGCAAAAGCATCCCGAACTAAATATTCTTTTCAAAGGGTCCTTCGACAAAGCGAATCGCACTTCAATTCATAGTGATCGTGGCACTGGACTCGAAGCTGGTCTCGAAATTTTTCGGACCATTAGAGCGGAATACGGATTTAAAACTATCACCGACATTCATACACCTGATCAGTGTGCGACTGTTAGAGCCGTCGTCGACGCGATGCAGATCCCTGCATTCCTTTGCCGTCAAACCGACCTACTCGTTGCAGCTGCCAAGACCGACTGCGCGATTAACGTCAAAAAAGGGCAATTCCTTTCGCCCTACGAAATGCAGTTTGTCACAAATAAGCTGGAAGAGGCTGGAGCCCAAGAAATCTGGCAAACTGACCGCGGCACCACATTTGGCTATCAGAACTTGGTCGTCGATATGCGCAGTTTCAGCATCATGGCTGAGAATGGCCATCCGACCATTATTGATGCGACTCACAGTGTTCAGCTCCCCGGTGCAGCCGGTGGGATCAGTGGCGGACAGCGTGAATTTGTGCCACCCCTCGCCCGAGCCGCCCTTGCCGCTGGCGCCAATGGTGTATTTCTGGAAACACATCCAAATCCAGAAAAAGCGATTTCCGATGCCGCCAGCCAAGTGCCGCTTTCAGAGCTACCTGATCTGATCGAGAGTCTCTTGCGGGTATGGCAAGCAGTTCGTTAGGTTGTATCGAATTATGCTAGCTGCGTCCTCTTGTCGCAAAAGTAAATGAGAAATCCAGCTATCGATATCATGAAAGGATTCGGGATTTCCCTGGTCGTGCTCGGGCATGTTTGGCATTCTCCAATCTTTTTGCAAAAAGTTATTTATGCGTTCCATATGCCTCTGTTTTTCATTATCTCAGGGTATTTGTTCAACGAAGTGAAGTGCCGGCGTATGCCCGCCAAAGATTTTATATCTGGTCGTGTCCGACGGCTCTATATTCCAGCTGTTGTCATCGGATTCACCTGCGCAATTCCATCTCTTTTATTTAATCAGACAGATTCAATGTCTGAATTTTCAGAGCGTTCACTTGGTGTTATTTTGGGGACGCCAACGATCGAGTTTAACTTTAACTGCACGCCGATTTGGTTTTTATCATGTTTGTTGTGTGTTGAAGTAATTTATTTTGCGCTCTGTAAGAGTAACTTTCGATATCGATCGTGTGCGGTGCTATTATTGTTCTCCCTTGGGATTATTATCTCGAGGGAGTATTCATTCTTTTTTCCATTGAATGCGCAGGTTGCGCTATGCAGCTTAATCTTCTTTTATTTCGGAGTTTTGTTGAGGAAACAGGGTGTGTTAGAAAGTCCCGAGTCCCGAGTCCCGAGTCTCGAGTCTCGAGTCTCGAGTCTCGAGTCTCGAGCCCTGCGTTCTGTATTTCGTGGTTGCCGGCGCTGTTTTAATTCTGACGACAATTTTAAACCCTGTTAAAGTTGGATTCGCAGCCAATCGAATTGGAGATTTAAATTATTTATTTCTCGGCAGCATATCCGGGTTTTATGCAGTTTATTGTATCTCTCGTTTTATTGAAAAAAGCGCTCAACTAAGCAGGCTTTTTTCTCTTTTAGGACGAAATACAATCTTTATTTTGGGCTATAATTACTGGATGTTTTTCTTTGTTCATGTGCTATTGTCTAAGATCGGTTACCAGCATTGGCTTTTGAATTTCGGAATTCAACTCACGTTGTTTGGAGTGGTGGCTCTTGCCCTAAATCGGTTGCCTCGCCTTAATCGACTACTGCAGGGAGCATAATGCTGAAAAGATTAAAAGGTGTGATTAAAGAGCTTCGTCCTGTCCGAGAGCTCGATTTTCTGGGGATGCATCGAACGCGCTCGTTGGCGATGGTTGGTTCGATCACGCTGATAGAGCAGATCATCAAAGGACTACTGCAATTTGCTAGTATTGTTGTTCTGAGTCGCTTGTTGCCAGTATCGGCATTTGGACTAATTGCAATGGTCGGTTTTTTTCAGATGTTATTGCAGACGATTAGTGGGTCGGGCCTCATTGAGTCTGTGATACAAGTTAAAGATCTAAAACCCGATGAAGTAGCCGGGATATTCTGGATCAACTGTAGTATCGGTCTGATTCTGGGAGTTGCGCTGGCGCTTTCGGGGCCTCTAATTGCTTCCTTCAATAGTGAGCCTCAGCTTCTACCGATAGCAGTCGCGATGGGTGCGCTTTTCTTTTTTCAAAATATACCGCAAACTCAAGGGGCTTTACTGCGTCGCGCGATGCGTGCGGAGACACAGAGCGTCATTAATATAACAACTTCTCTAGTCGGTTTCGTTTCAACTGTTTCGTTCGCTCTGATTGGTTGGGGACTGTGGAGTATTTTAGCTGGAACTTTAGTCTCATTAACAGTTCGTCAAATCTTAGTATCTTACTACGTCCGGTTTAATCCCTGGCGCCGCTTCAGCTTTAAGCAGATTAGGCCGATGCTCAGTTATGGGTTAAAGGCAACTTTTGGTAATGTAGTTGGGTATTTAACCCTTAACATTCAAACTTTAGCGCTAGGCAAGTATGCGAGTGCAGCTGATGTTGGTTTTTACAATCGAGCGCAAAACCTCTATCAGCAGCCACTAAAGCAAATCGTATGGCCCCTGATGGGGGTCGCGCTTCCCGCGATGTCTGCATTGCAGAATGATCGAGTTAATTTGTTAAGCTTAGTCAATCGCGCAACTTGGTTACTGAGCTTCGTGTTGGCACCGTTCGCGATTTTAATGATTGTTTCAGGTGATCTATTGGTAGGAATACTTCTAGGCCCAGAATGGGCCGTGACTGGTGAAGTTATTCGCTGGGTCGCGATCGCACAGATACCATTGCTATTCAACACTCCGTTGACGCGTGCGAATGCTGCTATTGGGCGGCCTGCGCGTGCCGCGTGGCTAAATGTAATCTTGCTGCCCGTAATCGTTGCCGGAGTCGTGTATTTCGCCGTCGAAGGTGTAGTCTCCGTTGCGATATTTCTGATGTTTGTTCGACTGTCCACTTACCCTGTTTTTCTGTATTTGAATCTGAAAGGCTCGGGTATGTGTTACAAACAATACGTGGCTTCCTTGTTTCCTCTGCTCTGCATCATCTCCATTCTTTCTGCGGTAGGAATTTTTTTGCGGAGCACGTATGACTTATTGCTAATTTGGGATGGGTTGTTGTATATTTCAGGGGTCTATTTAGGGGCTTCTTCGATTTTATATTTCTTTTATCGCAAGCATGCGATTGGAATTGAGGTGCTGCGTTGGATTTATAGTCGTTTCGGTAAAAAATTCCTAATTCTAAGATTTTTGATACCATAAGCGGATTACAGTAATTAGAGATTATGAATAAGAATAAAAATATAACATCTGCTCGGATTGATTCGGTCCGTGATTCGCTGACTCACCGAAGGTCCGTGAGAACTTTTACGGATCAGAAGATTGAAGATGGGATTCTAGATGACTTAATCGAAGCGGCGAAATGCGCTCCCAGCGGGTCGAATTGGCAGAATCAACGTTTTCTGGTCGTGACTGACCCCACGGAAATTGAAAAGATCGGTAAGATTCGTTTCGTTTGGCCATACAAAGCGGCGAATGTTGCTAGGGTGAAGCAATCACACCCCGCGGGTATCCTCGGTCACGGAACAGCTCTTATTTTAGTCTTTGCAGATGCAGCTAAAAACGATGCGAGAGGAAATGGGGAATACTATATTTGGGAAACACTGGAGACTCAAAACTGTTCCGCTTCGATTCAAAATATTTTAACGATGGCGACTGCTCATGGGCTTGGTTCATGTTGGGTTTCAGCATCAGAGAAGATGAATCATAATCGGATGCTTTCTGGGCAGACGTGGCGTGCGGCACTCGGGGACTATGACATTCCACCAAGTTACAAAATGCAGGGTGTGATCGTCCTAGGTTATCCGAAGTCCTACGATGAGGCTGGCTACGCAAAGGGCGAAAAGAAGCACGGTGCTACAAACTGGGTCTCAACTGAGCGGCACGAGAATGACCACTACTTGGTGAAGAAACGTGATCTAGAAAAATCCACTTCCGAAGTTTCGTTATCAAGAGTAGAGTCTCTGGCAGTGAAATGCTACGCAAAACTGATTAATTTTCTGTTAAAAGGAGTCCGTTTTGCCGACAAAAAAATACATCACCTAGAGTATGTTCGTCATATTCGTAAATGAGGTTATTTTATCAATTTTACGGGCAGAAAAGGCACCTAATTCTGTAGAAAGAAACGAGTTAGTTTTGATGAAAAAGTTTAAGTAATATGCAAAAATTAAAGAAAATCATGTCTTCTGCCGAAGAAGCCTTTTTGAAGGTATTGCGCTTTTTCGGATCTCGGGATTTATTACGTAATGAGCCCCGTCTACGGATGGGTGCGAATCACGAGAAACTATTTAGAAAATGGGGAGTTTTGCCAGACGAATCCGCGAAATCGCTGCAAGTCTTGTTAACCGCTGGGATGGGATACGGAAACGTCGGCGATGAGGCTCAAATGGGGGCGAGCATCGGGCGATGGAAGCGTTTGCTCCCATCGGCGGATATCTGTGTATTGTCACCCAACCCTGATTACACAGAGTCGACACTTAAAGTCGACTCTGCTTGGTCGCCACGCGTTGTTTGGTTTAGCAGTAACACTTCAGGTGTTTATTTTCAGGGCGGTTTGCGGTTTAAAATTGGTTTCTGGTGGGTGTGGTTTCGCCAGACACTTTCAGCGCGTTGCCTTCGTGCAGGCATTCCTCTCAATCTATGTGATGGGGCCGAGCTTAGTCTGCTGAATCGTATCCGAAATGCGGACGTGCTTCATATTTCTGGTGGTGGTTACCTCACGGGAATGACTCGTAGCCGGTTATGGGAGAACGCACTCCTGATGCGGATCTGCCAGTTAGTTGGAACTCCCTATATTTTGACTGGACACACGGTGGGTGTATTTAAGTCGCCGATGGATCGCCGCCTGGCGCGATTGGCCCTATCAAGGGCACAATACATCTATCTAAGAGATCAAGGAATCTCAGAGGGTGATCTCGCCGCGGTTGGGATTCAGGGCGATCACGTCAAGTCGACTTTTGACGATGCAGTGTTTTTTGAAAGTCTGGATAAACCTACAACGCAGTCTCTATTGGTGAAGAATGGGATCGACCCTGAAAAACCATTTGCGATCGCGAATTTTCATTATTGGGGCCAAAGTCCAGAAAAAAAGTCGCGCTCGAGCAAGCGTTTTGCGGAGTTGTCAGATGTGTTAGTGGCCAAATATGGTATGCAAGTTTTGTTCGTGCCGATGACGCCGTCGGATGAAAATGCAGAAGATGATGTCATTGGTTTGATGGTTGAATCAGCAAATCGTTTGGATTATCAATATGATTATCGAGAGGCGCGCGCGGTCTATCAAATGGCGACTATGGTCTTTACGATGAAACATCACCCCATTATCTTTGGATATGGTGAGGGTGTGCCAGTGATGAGCATAGCTTTAGATGACTACTATTACCATAAGAACAAGGGAGCGATGGATAACTGTGATCAAGGGCATTATTGTTTGAATGTAGACCGGTTTTATTCGGAGCAAGCGGAAGAGGTGCTCGGAGAGTTCTTTGATTCGTTCGACGCAAATCGCGTCATTATTAAAAAATGGCTTAAAAGTGCGCTGCCACTGGAAGCTGAAGCGCTTGAACTTTTCTTGAGAGCTCGAACCAATAGTCCTACTTCGCCGAACTAATAGCTTTCTGTAATCATGTCGCTATCATTAGCATCACTTTGCGCCCTGTCTCCACTTCCAATCGTGGTTTGCAGTGAATATGCGCAGTCACTCACCTTAGGTCCATGGCCGCTGCTTCGATCGAGTGTCAAATCAGGCTTCCTGGCCCTGCCCGTTCAGTTGGCAAAGTATTGCAAACCAGCATCTGGAGCGTTGCCGATTTCGAAAGCGCTTGTTGTCGAGATTGCGCGTTACGCACGCTGCATCCAATCAAATGCTTTCTGGGATGAGTTAAAAGAGAAAGAAACTGACGGAGCGGCTTCTTTAATTGAACAGGAGGTCGAAAAGAAAGTGCGTGTCTATGACGCACTCCTTCGTGCTGTAAGGGCAAAGGGAGTTTTAATTTTTCAAGGATATCTGCTAGATGACGCAATCCTCCGTTATCTGGCGCTTGCTCGGGGGCTTAAAGTTTTATCGGTAGAGCGGACGCTTAGGAGTGATCGGTTGCTGTGGGAGTCGATCTCTGGCATCACTGTGAATCGAAATCAAGGATTTCTCCATTTTTGGCGTCGAGAATTAGTGACTGACCAAGCGCTCGCGGATGCATACACTGAAAGCTATCTTGCGGATGTAAAACGGCTGAAGTTAAAGGAGCACACGAGTCCAGCCAAACGCTATCAATGGGAGAGTAAAAAGCCTAAGGTGCTCTTTCTTGGCCAAGTTTATACGGACACCTCTCTACTTTATGGTTTAAAAGGTTTTTTGAACCCAGTTGCAGTTGTTGATTCACTGCTGAATTGGGCACAGGCTGCAGATGTTTCGCTTGTGTTAAAGTTACACCCCAAAGAACATCGTGGAAAAAATCCACTTAACGGAGCGCCTTATGACGATGTCACATACAAGTCGATTCAAGCACGATGCTCTGAAAGGATTTCCGAAATGGGAGATGCACTGCTTATCGATTATAAAAATGACTATGATACCTACCAATTGATCGAGCAGAGTGATTTGGTAGTGACTGTCAATTCTCAGGCGGGGCTAGAGGCAGCAGTGATGGGGAAGCCAGTCCTGCAGTCTCGCCAGTGTTTTTATGGCGGTCTCGGTTTTACCTACGAGTTCAATGATCCGCTGGATTTTTCTATTCGATTAGATCAAGCACTAAGTGGAGGGGCGAAAAATGCGCGGCAGGCGCGGATGTTTTTCTACCTTTTTTTTGAGCGATTTTGCATTCCTCATAAATCAGGCTCGATCTCCCGCCTGATGCGCTCGACGCTTCGTCAAACTTCCACCGATGAGTAGCCAGCCATTAATTTCAGTCATTATCCCGACGTATAAGCGCCCAAAAGAATGTTTACGGGCGGTGCGTAGTGTACTCATACAAACCTGTCAGGATTTCGAAATTATCGTGGGAGATGATTTTGACGGTGATGAAACTGAAGCGCTGCTGGTTGAGTTGGGTGATTCGCGGGTTCATTATTATAAGAATGGTACTGCTGGAGGGAGTGCCTGTAAGAATCGAAACCTTTGCTTCGAGCGTTCTCGGGGGGAGTATATCACTTTTTTGGACTCGGACGACATGATGCTTCCTCGTAAGTTAGAGCTGCAGTCCAAGATGTTGGATGAGGCAAGTGAGGATGTCGGGTTTGTGATTTCCGGAACGCGGGTTGTTAAGGTGTTCAAGGGGCAGTATTATTTCGATCATGATTTAGTGCCAAGCGCGGAGGGGGATGTGAGTGAGGCCTATTTTGCTCGTAAATTATGCTGTTACAATACGAGCATGATGGTTCGCCGTGAGGCGCTTGTGCTCGTTGGGGGGTGGCATCATCAAATGGAGCCATTCGATGATGCAGAGCTAATACTCCGATTAATGAAGCAGTTTCAAGCTAAGCGTCTGTGCGACATTGTAACTGTTTGGTTCGATCATGATGGTGCGTGTTTGACGAATGACCTAGTTGGTCGACAACAAGGTCTAGTCGCCTTCCTTACTAAATATAAGGAAGAGTTATCTTTACACGAGTCTTGGTGGCGCCCACGAGTTAATGAATTAGTTAAGTTATGTTACTTGGTGGGGCAAAGAGATGACGCAAAGGTCTGGTTGTCTCAAATTGAGAGACGGTCTTTTCTGCAAACAGTATTATTGTTTACATCACGGAACTCATTATTGTTTAAGTTGACTAGTCTTCTGTCTCAGTGGCTGCTGGCTGCTAAACTTGCAATGCCGTTGAAGCGGAAAGCTTCGATGTTGAACGACTTGATTCCTGCTGAGGACTCATCTTTAGTCGGCAATATTATTTGAGTGCTTTACCCTAGAATAGTTTCAATATGAACAAAGAATTTAAGAAAATACCATTTGAAGTTCCTGAGTATGGGCAGCATGCGCATCCGACATGGACAGCTTGGGCGCCAGAGGCAATCGACTCTGCGGAGTGGTATGCTCAATTTAAGTCAGACGTGCTCGCGGCGGTCGGTAAGCGGTTCTTACCAGTGGTTCGTCTTGCTGACGGTGAATTTAGTTTTCTCTTTGGAGAAACTGCTGCGAATCCTCGCTGGCCGTTGTGGAGGAGACTACGGCATAATGTAATTCAATTCTATCGACGTCATATATTAAGGCGTAACTTTGTTTTTAAGACCAGAAATGCATATGTCAGTGCAAATTATACACAGCAAGAGTGGGCTCAAGCACGTGTGCAGTATGCGGTAAACTTAAAATGGATTAGTCAAAAGGGGTATCTCGCACCACAGTTGGCATTTTTTGAGCGACCTACGATGGAGCAGTTTCAGCGCGATTTCTTTAAGTGGATTGCTGATGATCGAGTAGATTTAAATCTCTCGAATTTGTGTCAGTTCTATTATGTGTATGCGCTGTTTCTCACTGATGAGCGTCCTGAAATTATTGAAGGTAATCGAGTCTTAGTTGTTCATGGGGCTGTGGATGAACGGAAAGATAAGATTATTCATGCATTGAATGTGCAAGGTGCCAAGAGTTTTGGGTGGCTTTCGATTTCAAATGATCGATCGCTGTTTGATCAACTGGACGTAAAAGAGTATATCGGTCAATATGATCTTGTCGTTTTAGGAGCTGGTGTGGGTAAGCCACATATCATTCGTCAACTTGAGCCTTTGCAAATTCCTGTGCTAGATATTGGCTATGTATTTGAAATTTGGATAGATCCGGAATGCCGCTTTAAGCGCCCATTTTGTTGTAGTGATTCATTTTATGATGCGAGTAAAATGCGCTTTCATCCTACGCTTCGTTATATCCAAGATCATTCGTGAGATTATTCATTCAAATTAGTTGGTTCTGCTTGAAACCTATTCATGTATTAAAAGCTCCGTTATTTTTCGCGGAGTCTTTTGATTTTTTGGATGCCGCCTTCCTTATTGAATCAGACTATTGTTAATCGTTATGAAGTATAGAAAAGAAGTGGATGGTTTACGTGCGGTCGCCGTCCTTCCGGTTATATTGTTTCACGCTGGCCTCGGCATCTTTGCGGGTGGATTTTTGGGTGTGGATGTCTTTTTCGTTATTAGCGGTTATTTAATCACCACGATTTTATATGATGAAATGAGGCTAGGTGATTTTTCAATTGCTCGCTTTTATGAGAGACGGTTGAGACGTATTCTGACAGCTCAGTATTTCATCATGCTGCTGACTTAGCCGGCTGCATATTTTTTGATGTTGCCTGAGGATCTTGAGAACTTCGGACAGTCTTTGGTTGCGACGGTATTTTTCGCGAATAACGTGTTGATTTACCTAACTTCGGGATACTGGGTGATGGAAGTTGATTTCAAACCTTTGGTCCATACTTGGAGTTTGGGTGTTGAGGAGCAGTATTATTTTATAGCACCTGTGCTGATGCTGGGAGCCTTACGATTTGGAAAAAAATCACTAGTGTTTGGGATGCTGCTAATTTTTGTGGGCAGTCTAGCTTTGTGCCAAGTCATGGCACATGAGGCACCGACTTTTAATTTTTTGATGATTTTTACTAGGGCTTGGGAATTGGTCGCTGGGGCACTCGTTGCGCTCTATTTTCGTTCAACATACCAAGCATTGCTATCCTCACGTATGAACAATTGTCTTGCGTGGGCAGGTTCGTTATTGCTGCTAGTGTCATTCGCTTTCTTTGATCGTCACACGATGCATCCCAGCTTACTTACGATGTTTCCAATCGTTGGAACTGCCTTAATTTTGATGTGTGCAAATTCACAGAATTTGGTCGGACGCATGCTCTCGGGGAGGGCAATGGTGCTGATTGGTTTGGTTAGCTATAGCTTGTATCTTTGGCATCAGCCTATTTTTGCTTTTGCTCGGTTGGTTTCTCTTGATGAACCAAGCGTAATGGAAATGCTATTACTGTCATTACTGTCGCTTGTTTTAGCTTTCCTTACATGGAAGTATATTGAAGCTCCTTTTAGAAAAAAAGACGCAATTTCGCTAAAGATCACGATACTTCTTTTTGGCGCGATCAGTCTCGTGCTGGCCGGAACTGGCGCATATTGGTATTCCGTTTCTGGATTTTCACAAAGCACACCAGAAGTTTCAATTGATACGGGGGCGCAATCGATTGGATATCAAGCTTACAATCAATCGGTGATGCGATTCAAGCAGTCGGTTTTTAACGAGGATAACGGGAAGGGTAATGTTTTGGTGATTGGTAATTCCTTTGCTCGTGATTTTATTAATTGCGGTTTGTCGAATGAGTATTTTAGCGAGCACAATCTAGCCTATCGGCTAGCTATTGTAGATTTTTCAGAAAGCAGCCTTGCATTGCTTCCGAAGTGTGTGCCCCTAGTGGAGCAGGCTGATTACATTATATTTGCTTCAGGTTATGACAAGGAGAGGGCGATCGAAACGATGCAAACGATCTCCAAGATTCGAGAGATTACGACTGCTCAAGTGATTGTTTTAGGTAATAAGAATTTTGGATGGAATAACAACGCGGTAATGTTATTATCAAAGGATCAACGGTATAATTATAGAACGAAGGTGCTTCCTGGGATCTTACGAAGGGAACAAGAAGCATTGAAAGTCATCCCTGAATCCCTGTATGTCAGTATTTTTGATGTGTTGATTGATGTAGATGGACGTGTGCCTGTTTTTACACCAGAACGGAAATTTATTTCACAAGATCGCCGTCATTTCACTCAGCATGGTGCGCAATATGTCGGTCAGTTACTATTTGAACACCCGCTCTTGCTCCCACTTAAGTAGTCCATGATGAAGCCAGTATTTCTACTTTCGCTGCCACGTGCAGGCTCAACGCTTTTACAGAGGCTGTTGATGTCGCACTCGGCTATCGGGAGTTGCGGCGAACCGTGGCTGGCATTGCCTTTGGCGCGAATGTTCGACGCGGGCGAAGCATTTTCCACCTACGGTCACGCGAGTCTCGTTCGTTCGGGGGATAATTTGGTGCAGCAACTGCCCGCCGGGCGGTCAGATTTATTGGAAGCAGGTGGGGCGTATTTAAGAGAGATCTACAGCAGACTCGCACCGCCCGAAACCGAATATTTCTTAGATAAAACCCCGCGCTATTATAAGGTGATTGAAGAGCTTCAGGTCATGCTCCCTGAGGCGAAATTCATCATTTTACGCCGAGAGCCCGTTGCGGTCTATGCGTCGATGCTGAATTACATTGGAGGGCAAATGCACCTCTTACCGACTTGGGAGCAAGATATTGTAGAAGGGATTCCAAAGATCGGAGAAGGTTTGGAATTACTTTCCGGGAATTGCCATGTGGTTGATTATGAGAAATTAGTGACGGAGCCCAAGCAGGTGCTTCAGGGGGTGCTGGCATATCTTGGCTTGGAGTATTCCGATACGCTGATGGAATCTTTGGCGCAGACACAGGTGGCGCGTGGCGATCAGACTGGTATGAAAAAGTATTCTAGCGTAAGTGCTGGCTCCCTCGATGCTTGGAGGCAGACTTTGAATTCAGGTGTTAAACGCCGAATTGCGATGCAATGGTTCGAGAAAATACCAGACGTTGATTTTGAGAGCTACGGTTATAGGAAACACGATCAGTTAGCCAAACTAAGTGAACTCTCTGTTCAATTGTCACTTCGTGATGAATTTGCATGGCGCATGGGTTCTGTGTATTTCAATTATCAGTTAAATGTATTAAGATGGGGCTATCGGCGTCGTCGAAACGGTCAATTGGCGACACTATATTAGATAATTTATGAGAAAGTGCTTACAGATCGCATTTGCGATAAATATTGTATTGAACCTAACAAATTTGTTTGCGTTTCTACCAGCATGGTCGGGGGTGCCGTTGAGCATTATTGGCGGGCTAATGGTATTGATCAACCTGGTTTACCTATTCGATGAACGAGAGCTCGTTATGGAGTTTATGCGGAATAAGTTGACTTGGGCTTTGTTGATTTTGTTTTTTGTTTGGCCAATCTTTTGGGCGCTCTATCCTATGTATAGCGGGTACGGTATGAAGCGTGAGATCCTCTTGCAGGCTTTTTACACGACGACGCTCCTAGGCTCAGCAGTGTATGTGTGTCGCGTCAGTTATGCGCGCATGCGATTACTGCTGTATGCTTGTTTGGCGATCAGTGTGCTTGGAGTGCTGGCGCAGGCCTTTGTGCCCGGGCTATTCTTTGCAGTTGCTAAGATGGCGGAGGGAAGTGGCGATGCCTTTTCGTTCGGGAGAGCGGCTGGTTTCTTTATTAATCCAAATGTTGCTGGGCGCGTTATCGTGTTACTTTATTTATTAGTGATGCTGTCTCCTAAGAAGATCAGTATGTTAGAAATTTTAGCAGTTACCTCAGTGTCATTCGTTACGGTTTTGTTGACTGCCTCGCGTTCGAGTTTGCTGATCGCAATCTTTGTGATTGTCTATGTGATCGGGCATCGATTCGCCGTTCCTTACATTCGAGGCCGGCTGACTTTTAGGCCGGAAAGGTTCCTGTTAGGAGGCATTGCCATTATTGTATTTGCTGGCATGGTCGCTTTTATATTACCGATGGCATCGAACTATGTGCTGGAAAAAACTGAGGTGGGTTCGATGAAAAATGCATCGGCGCGTTTTGATTTCTTCGTCCATGGGTTTGGGGGATTTGTAGAGCAGGCGGAAGAGGAGGCGCTGAAGCGTTGGTACACCGTGGAGCCTTATGTCGATGGCTTTAAGGATAGCTGGATTTTGGGACGTGGTTTAGCTGGCTACCGCATTTACAAAAAAGAAAACTTATTGGCACTTACGCCGCACAATACGATTTTTGCAATGTGGATGAATTATGGTATTTTTTATGTGCTGTTTGCACTTTTCTGCTTTTTCGCTGTCATGCTCAGTTCGCGTATGCGCAAGGTTGAAAGTCACTTGGGAATGGTGTTCTCACCACTCTTGTTTTTAACTCTGATCGGTATGATGTTTACGTATGATGGCCTGATGGCTCAGCGAGGATTTTATATTATGATTGGTGCGTTCTTGGCGGTTTATTGCGCTCGAGACGAATGGTTTAGGCATGATAAAATGATGGCTGAAGAACCTTTTTTCCGAAAGAAGCGTCGAAGATAGTCATGGTCTACTTTTCATGTAAGAAACGAGTTGGAGCAGGTATCAGTGGTCGTTGAGATAGAATACGTATGAATTATTTAGTATTAGGGACGGTTTTATCGCCTGACGCATTTAGCTATAATCTGGCAGCCAATCCAGCGTCTAGTAAATGGCTATCCGGCTTCCTCGATGGCTTGTTAGTGGGAGACCAGGCCTCTGTCACTTTGTGTGGGCATTGTTATAGTCAAGTCTGGCCGAAGGGAGAGTTATTTCCTGGTAATCAGAAATATTTAGATGAGAAGTATGACAATCATCTTGTTCGCTATTTGAATGCTCCTGGGCTGCGTTTTACTTCGATGGCTCGCGGGTATTACAAGATGGGCTCTCAGTTAGTTCAGAAACAAGATTTTGATGCGATCGTCACTTACAATCCTTACCCATGGCATGTTGCGGCTGCGCGGCGTTTACGCAGTCAATATAACATTCCTTGGATTTGCTTGAATTTGGATTTTGATGACGTTGGTGATGAATGGGAGTGTTTTTTAAGAGAGGCCGGCGGCGCCGATGGTCATTTGTTTTTATCTCATTGGGGGTATGAGAACGCCCCCGTTCAAAACAAAATACACTTAGATTCTGGTGTCAGCGAATTGGCTAAAGATTTTGGCTGTCGAGACTCGGGGAATACAATCAATGTTGTTTACTTGGGGAAATTAAGTAAATCTGGAGGCCTCGATGTCTTGTTGGCCTTGCCTGAGTTGGTTTCGAATGAGAATGTTCGTTTCATCTATGGCGGCAAAGGGCAACCTGGCGAGATTGCTAAATTAAACGCTCTCGCTGCTTCAGATGCTCGGGTTGATTTTAGAGGTTTCGTCAATGACGATGAAATTCAGTCGTTATTTGATTCAGCTGATATATTTCTAAATCCCAGAGACCCAGATGATGTCGTCAATGATATGGTTTTTCCTTCTAAAATAATGCACTACTTACAAACAGGTAAAACGGTGGTCTCAACTTGGACGAAGGGCTTGGATCCGGTTTATCGAGATCTGATGTTGATTGCGGAAACACCGACGATTAAAGACTTTACTGGTGCTACAATAAAAGCAGTTGAAGAAACTATCGGGCAACGCAGTATCCGCAGTGAGCGCATAGGAGAGTTTTTGCGAGGTTCGCGCTTATGGACAGCGCAAGCGCGACGGTTTGATGCCTTTGTGTCTGATATTTGTAAGGAGTTTGAGGCTCCTACTGCTCGATGAATCTGATACATGCAGTCCCATCCTTAGGGGAAAGTGGCGGGGGGCCGCCACGTTCGGTGAGTCAGTTGTGTAATGCCTTGTGCCAGCAAGACGCTCCGATTGGGATAGTCACTGCGGTGGATCCTCATGATCCGATTGTTCCTTTGGATCCCAGAATTATTTTAACGCCGCTGATCGGGCGCGGGTCTTCATTTTTGGATCGACTGCGTGCGGATGATTTCGGAGGAGCATTGACGAGAGTTGATCAGGTCGCTCCTATTTCGGTCATACATCAGCATGGCATCTGGCTGCGATCATCACACGCTGTAACTGCCTATGCGCACGTTAATAAGCTTCCACTTGTAGTCGCTCCTAGGGGAATGCTAGAGCCATGGGCAATTAATAATAGCAAGTGGAAGAAGAAGTTGGCTTGGGCCTTGTATCAGAAACGAGATCTGCAACGTGCAACTGCGTTTCATGCGACCGCAGCATCTGAAGCCGAAAGCATTCGCCGCCTTGGCTTCAAGCAACCGATCGCTGTGATTCCCAATGGAGTGGAGTTGGCGAAGCTCCCTCAGTCATCAATTATCAATCATCAATTATCCGATAAGAAGACGGCGCTTTTTCTCTCTAGAATCAACCCGAAGAAGGGGTTGCCGATGTTGTTAGATGTTTGGAAGAAGCTAGCTCCTCAAGGTTGGCGCTTGGTGATTGCAGGCAATGACGATAGTGATCATCTGCCGCTGTTGGAACGTAAGATTTTTGAACTGGGCCTGTCGCATCAAGTGGAGCTCGTCGGGCCATTGTTTGGTGCTAACAAAGAAAAGGCGTATTTGAATGCTGATCTGTTTGTCCTACCTTCCTACTCGGAAAACTTCGGGATCGTGGTCACCGAAGCCTTAGGCTATCAAGTTCCAGTGCTGACCACCACGGGTTGTCCTTGGCAAGAGTTGGAAGCTAAGCACTGCGGCTGGTGGGTGGACCCGACGCCGGAAGGCATTGAGCAAGGCTTGAAGGCTGCACTGGAGGCTTCCGATGAAGAGCTTCGAGCGATGGGCGTGCGAGGCCGTGAATTGGTTAAAGAGAAATATCTCTGGCCCGCGATTGCAGAAAATATGTCTGAATTTTATCAGTGGCTCCTTGAAGGCGGAGATAAACCGGATTTTGTTGTGTAGTCGAAATTAAACCTTGAGCCGACTGTGTCGGGTACCGCTAATTAGTGCTAATTTTACGCTAATTGTGAATAATACTAAATATACAAACCGCTAAAAAATGAGCAAAGAGTATTTGAGCGATGAAGGTTACGCTCTCATGGGTGCAGCTTTTGAAGTGCACCGTGAGATCGGATGTGGCTTGTCTGAAGAAATTTATCAGGAGTCGCTTGAGTGGGAGCTTGGGCTTCAGAAAATACCTTTTAAATCAAAGGAGGAACTCAACGTTTACTATAAAGGGCATCTCCTCAATAAACGCTATATTCCAGACCTTCATGTTTTTGGTGAACTAGTTGTTGAGTTGAAGGCCGTCAAGGCATTGATCTCCGAGCACGAGCAACAATTGCTCAACTATATGCACATTACGAAGAAACCGATTGGATACCTCATTAATTTTGGACCACCATCTGTGGAGTGGAAACGCTTCATCCTCCAGGAATACGTCCCTCAATAATAAGCGTAAAATTAGTGGAAATTAGCGGTGCCCAGCTCCGCTGGAAAAACAATGAGTAATCTCGACATTACTGGTAACCGAAGTGCGACCAAATACTCCCGCAAGGAGTTGTTTCTCCGTGTCCTGTGGGCTTTCGGCAAGCAAGCATTCCGTCTCACGCCACGTCCATTTTTTGGCTTACGTCGTGCGATCCTACGGTGTTTCGGAGCAACGATTGGAGTGAATGTTAATATCTACCCGTCCGCTTTGATTTATTACCCGTGGAAATTAAAGATAGGAGATGATTCCTCGATTGGAGAGTGGGCTTTGGTCTATAATTTAGGTTGCGTCACGATTGGTGAGCGAACGACTATCTCGCAACGTGTGCATCTGTGCGCGGGTTCACATGATTATAAACAAGCGTCAATGCCCTTGCTCAAGTTGCCTATCGAGATTGGGTCTGATGCGTGGATTTGTGCAGACTCTTTTGTTGGGCCAAATGTGAAGATTTATGATGGCTGCGTAATCGGTGCTAGGTCAGTGGTGGTTCGGGATGTCCCAATGTGGTCTGTCGCAGTAGGTAACCCTGCTAAAGTGTTGAAGGGGAGAGAATCACCAAGTCGTTTGTAGTCAGATATGAAAAATTATAGAGCATTATTTATTTGTGGGATGTCCAGAGGGGGGACCACGTGGGTCGGTCATTGCTTAAACCAGCATCCCGATGTCGCTGTTTTTGGTGAGAGTCTTTATTGGGGCAGGAACTATATTGAGCCAGGAAGTGATGGGAAATATACGGTCGAGCAGGTCCGGAAGGTCTTAAATTTACTGACGAAAGACTGTAAGGCGTTTCTTGGTGAAGGAGAGGGTAACTTGAAACGTTTGAATCGAGATCAGTGGAAGGAGATGCTTCAATCGATTGACTGCGTGCCGATGACGCCTAAGTATTTGTTTGAATTGGTTTGCGGATTAATTGCTGAACGTGAAGGGGTTGAATATGTCGTTGAAAAGACTCCCCACCATGTGAATTGGATTCCGCGTATAGTGCGGGCATTTCCTGATGCGAAATTTGTAGTGATGGTGCGTGATCCCTATGGGTTTATGTTATCTTACAAGCATCAAGGAGATCGTAAACTGGAACCTGCCAGAAGAGATTTTCGAGCCCTTTACCATCCACTCGGTTGCGCATACATCTGGCGTAAGTATATGAAGTCTGCGATTCGGAACAGTAAAGGCTTTCCGGACCAAACAATGACATTGAAGTTTGAGGAATTAAAGCAATCGCCGGTAGATTCTTGGAAGCGATTAGTTTCGTTTTGTGAGATGCCTGATTTTCCTTTTACTCCTGTAGCTGACAAGAATTCAAGTTTCCAAGGAGAGGAACGTAAACTAGCACCAATTGATATCTTTTGGATGAATGTAATTGGGCGTTCGCAAATTCATTCTGGGGGCTATTCCCTTAGAAAGAGTGGTGTCTCGTTTCGAGATATATTGATTTCAATATGGGAATTGTGCCCGTGGTTCATTCGAGCTTTGAAGTTGTTGAAATCACGTGTTCCGGGTGGATTAGCGAAATATTTTTTGAGATCTGGAAAATGAAGAATCAAGTTACAGTAGTTATTCCCGTTAAAAACGAAGCAGATAACCTTGGTCGCTGCATCGAAGCCGCATCAGTGCTTGGTTCCGTGCTCGTCGTAGATTCGAACAGCACGGATACGACTCAAGAAGTCGCTAAAGCAGCTGGTGCCACTGTGCTCGATTTTAAATGGGATGGGCAGTTCCCTAAGAAGCGGAACTGGACACTGCGGAACCACGAATTCAAGTCTGAGTGGGTCTTATTTTTGGATGCCGATGAGTTTGTTTCACCTGATTTTATCGAAGAAGTGAAGGCGGCTGTTAAGGATACGCAACATGTCGGCTTCTGGCTGAATTTTGAGAATTATTTCATGGGGCAGCATCTCCGCTACGGTGACCGGATGCGTAAGCTAGCCTTGTTCCGACTTGGTTTCGGTGAATATGAACGTATTGAAGAAGACAATTGGAGTCACCTCGATATGGAGGTGCATGAACATCCTGTCCTAGGGGGGACCCTGGGGGAAATCAATGCCCCAATCCAGCATAATGATTATAAGGGGCTAAAGCATTATATTTCCAAACATAATGAATATTCGTCCTGGGAAGCTGCTCGACATTCACGATTGAGTCAACGGATTGGCAGCGAGTGGGAGGCTCTGAGCCCTCGTCAAAAGAAAAAATATAGCAATCTCGCGAAGTGGTGGTTTGCGCCTGCTTATTTTCTAATCACCTACCTTTTCAAAAAAGGCTTCCTCGATGGAGCGGTGGGTTTTCACTTCGCCCTGATGAAGGCGATTTATTTCTACCAGATCCGTTTGAAAATTAAAGAAGGCAGATCCCATACTTCAAAATGATATTTTGCAGATGTTAAATCGTTATAGATCAAGGAGTCTATTTTTGAAACCGGTTCTGTTGGTGGTCGCTTTGATATGCTGCTGGGGCCATGTGTTCGGTTACTCGGTGTTCCACCTAGGCAATAGTCATACTTGGGATCTTAAGCCAAATTACGGGTTAAGGAAAATTTTTGAAGCTGGCAGTGAGGTGTTGAACAATGATTGGCAAATTGTTTGTGGGAGGTCTCTGAGCTACATTGTAACTAATCCGACGTCTGCATGTGTCTATGCTGAGAACTATGAGGACTTTGTGACCGCATTGACTACGAAAGCTTGGGATGTGGTGACGATTCAGCCATTTCCGGGTTCTTCTGGGCGCGATGAAATTGATGCTCTATCTGCTATCATTGATCTGGCTGGTTGGCGATCAGCGCCTGGCCAGACCCGATTCCTGGTCTATTGCACTTGGCCAATAGTCCCCGTGGACATTGAGCTTTCTGATTATAATTATGCGCAAGCCTGGCAGTTGCCTTACGCAGCAACAAGTGACCCCACTTTGGCGGATCGTGAATTTTTTATATACGCAATGAAGTCGATCCGCGACCAGCATCCAGATTTGCCGATTGAGGCCATTCCTGTGGGTGCGGTCTTGCAAGCGTTTCATTTAGAGGCGGAGGCTGGGCTGATTCCCGGTTTCACGGGTGCGGGTGATTTATATCGAGATCGCTATCACATGAATAATGTGGGGCACTATATTGCTGCGGCGACGACCTACTCGGTAATCACGGGCAATGCTGCCTCTGACCTTGGTTCGGATTCTTTAGTTGGATTTGCTGCTGGCACGGAATCTTTAGTTGACCACGTAATCACAACTAGTTTGAGGACGAAGATTCTGAGTTTAGTGGACCATATAATTGCTCAAAAGCCCTTTGATGATTTGCCCCTAGATCTGACGGTTTCGAACAAAACGGCGAGCTTTAAGACCTATACAGGCTACAACTACACGTTACAATATTCTGAAAATTTGCAGTTTTGGCAGACAATACTAGAATTTACACCTGGTGACAGTTCTTGGTTGGAGCACTCGGCGAATGAGGCAAACAGTAAGGGATTCTGGAAATTATCGCGTTTTTAGGGGAAGAAAAAAGGGTCCACGCATTCTAACAGACATAAATTTAGTAAATTTAGAGACATAAATTTAGGGACAGGCTTAAAATAACTGACATTATTAATCATTCGCTTCGTTTTATTTGGTCAAAAATAAGCAAGGGACAGGCAGTAGTGTTCGGCAAGGTTCTTGCTGCGAGGTAAACAGAATTGATATTTGCAGTGACTCCGTGCTGAGATGTCACATCCAATCAGGTCTGCACCTGCTTGAATTTAGTCGTATTTTTGACAGGTTTGCACACGCGTGCCTCCGCTCGGGTAGTTTCAAAACTCTCCCGTCGGCATCTGCCTTATTTCCTAGCTTTTTTCAGAGCTAAAACAGCTTCAAGTTCTTTGAGGCTACATTGCCCAAGGATGTAAAATTGCAGCATTTCCATTTGTCTTTTACTTGGACGCTTCCCCGTTATACGCGTGAGCAACATCGCTGCGATGAGAGCGAAACTTTTTTTAGGGACAGGCAAAGAAATTGCCTTGTTATAAAACGCAGCTTGAAAAGAGCTTTAGCTCCGTCGGTAGCCTCCATCTCTGGTCTCTGATGCCTGGCATCAGACCTCTGGCTCGCCGCAGTTAAGCGGCTTGCCTTTTTCTCCAGCTGGTTGATTCTTAAGGTTGATTATGAGACTGACGCAACAGGAACAGCAGGTGATATGTAATTCGATCAATCGGGTCGATCCTGAGGCGCGGATTCTGTTGTTCGGCTCGCGTGTGGATCACGGTATTTTTATTTAAAGGACACGTAGCCTTTAAACACTGGAGAAAATAAAAAGTTTGCCCGTAATGCAAATTTGTGTCTGTGTCATGCTGCCATGACATGTAAACACGAAGAGCTATTGGAGTA
>Ga0307981_1001329_pt1 | contig 22438 bp, 18 predicted proteins | sample OrgLakmetagen987_FD_201849 | JGI IMG/M metagenome (GOLD analysis project Ga0307981, IMG submission 201849) | Saline water microbial communities from Organic Lake, Antarctica - #987 | ecosystem: Environmental > Aquatic > Non-marine Saline and Alkaline > Saline | place: Antarctica: Organic Lake... | reverse complement strand
GTATTGCTGTAATGGACACTTCAAGGCAATCACACTATGCAAGTTCTGATGTCGTTTTCCAACAACGCGGTCGTAACGCCGCCAGCAGGGTAGGTCCACGTTGCCAAAAATCAAAAAATAATGGTGGTCCGTTCGTCCAAAATTATCGGAGTTCGAAACATTTAGCCCTCCATTATTGTCCGAGAAAGTTCAAAACAACCCGAAGGCAATCCTGGATGGCCAGATGATGGTGCGATAGTAGCGAAAGCCGAGGCCAAAGCGTATTCGTGTATATGGTGCTTTCCGTGTGCTTTAGCTACGCAATCAATTGTAAATACAAACACAATATCTAAAGTTACTTACTGTACTATATTAGTCAAGTGCACGCTATTGCTCGTGCGTGCTAACGAAGCATCTCAATGGCCTGCATCACTACTACTCTTCCTGTGCCACTTTCGCTTTGCGGGTCCGACGCCAAAAGAATGGGCTTCTCTGTTTTGCTGGTTTAGTCTCCTTAGCTTTACAGACAGGCTTGACTACCTCGGAGTCCTCTTCTTCCTCTTCCTCCTCCACAATCGGCTCCAACGGCTGCTTCGGAGGATGTTCCTTCTCCATGAGCGCAATCAAGGGCTTCAAGTAAAAGTCGGGCATGTGGTCTCGAAGGGCACGTGGAATGCGTCCCACTTTTCGCTCATACGCGGACTTGATCACTGGCTGGCCATCAGTATTCGTTTCTTCGGAGGTATCTCCACCCTCCTCCTCTGATGTGTCCATTTCGCTTTCGTCGATGGTGGTAGCTTCACTACCAATATCGTCGTACAACTTGAGATTTTTCATCTCCTTCTCAGTAAAAACATGGCTATTGTCCAACGTTGGGTTGATGAGGACATCACCTGATTTGGTAATATAGCAAAGCTTGTCCAGATGCGCAAAACCGAGTAGGGCGGGAGGTAGACTAGCAACCATGTCCTTGTCACGGACCACGCGACATATCACAGCCTTGTTCACAGGTCGAAGCCTCTGCATCTCTTCTTGGATGATATCTCTCATTGGACCCTTAACAGATCGTGGGCTTCCAGCCGTGATGCACATTAACTTGTGTGGTAGCTTGGCCCAATCATGCTCCAACAGAAAGTAGCATGCTGCCATGTTCGCCACACCGGCCCCCAGACTGTGGCCTACAACGTAGAGTTTTCTGGGTGGCTGGTCAGGAGCAAGCAGAGGTTCTATGTACTGCTTGATCAAGGGTGCTGTAACCAAAAAATTGTTGTAAAAACCCGTGTGCACACGAGGCTTGTGCTCGTCATCACAACAGCCCCAGCCGCCCGAGAGACAGCTGAAATGGCCAGAGTGGCCTTGAGGAATATCAATCTCGGGTTCCCACTCGGACGTGGTCGTCGTAAAATTGGTCATCCAGTCTGAGGCCGAAGTAGTGCATCGATAAGACAACACAATCATCTCGTCGTTGTGAGCAATGTACCCTTGCGTGTCAATCACGAATCGGCCAGCAAACCCAGAGATATCAATGATTTTGTCGCACGTCAAGTTAAAGTGCGTTGAAAGGATCGAAGTCAGCGACTTGTGGGCCTCTTCCTCTGATCCTGCAATGACTTTCAATGCCTCGATATGCCAAGGCATGCGCTTTCCCACCTTGGACAGCGTATCAGGCTTATCATCGGTGATTGCAAGGCACGCGAGTTTCGTGCCAAGGACAACGTCTTTGATGTTCACAGCGCCAGGTTTTGCACTCTCATCCTTGCTATACTTTCTTCCCATAGGTTTCACTTGAGCGGCGGCGATGAACTCCGGAGGAGAGTCCTTGAGAACGAACGATTTTACCATGGTTTCGGTTGGAACGAAGCGAGGATTGTGAAAATGTGAGGAATCGAAGCCTGCAAAAATAATGAGCGATAATCAAACGGATGGAAAATATCAATGCCTAAGACTCCGAGTACCGCGCGACATGAGACAAAAAGACAGTATTTACTGTATGTTATACAGTACTTTTTGAAATCTACGGATTTGTTCAGAGTCATGTATACCATACTTTGTAGTACAGACTCTACGACGTAAAAGTGTAATAGACACATACGCTCTAGCCAGCAGCCGATCGCTTACGACGTAGGATAGACGTAGTGTGTAATTTCTTTGCCAGTTTCTTTAGAGCTCTACTCTCTAGTAACATTGACTCTCTAATACTATGTAGCTCAAAAGAAAAAGAGCAGCGGCTCCTCCTATCGTTATCCACGTCGATAGGATTCATTTACAGCTGTTATTATTAATGAATGTATAGGATGTATCATGCATCATGTATGATTTAAGGTATCCGCCGGACTCACGCCATTTGCAGAGCTTCGCGTGGACTAAAGTCAGAATTTCCCTCCGATACGGTGTCTGCGACTTGGTCACCAACGTCGAAAAGACTGTCCTGTGATGGCGCTTCCGAAATCACATTGATTTGGTCAGTCGTAAAGTATTCAGCATGCAACACTTCTCCGTCTTCATTGACAAAGGAATTCAAAGGGGATCCTGACGGCGCCGTTACACCTGAATAAGACAAATTTGCCGTCTTGTCAGAAGCAGCCACAGACTCCTCATCCTCGGCAATGATCTGTGCTTTCAAGGCAAGAGAATCCGTAAATGCCAGCGAACCCGGTACAACTTCAAGATCGGTAGCACCAGTGCGACGACTGTGCCAATTATCTTCGTCGTCGTCTTCTGGCAAGACGGCGATACCTGGCATCAAGTTGGCATTCTTAATGTTACTCGAGTCGTCAACATCCTTGCGAGAACGCTTGCGCAAGAGCATGATACCAAACAGTATTAAAAGAAGAAAAATAAGTATCCCGGCAGATAGGAGTCCCTTGCCCGTACCCGACAAACCATCATCACCGTCCTCTCCCTTGGTATTGGCCTTTGCTTCTTCAATCGCTTGACGATCCCCCACAAAAATAACTTTTTCAATGTTGCCTGGTACAATGTACACATCATTCATCATGCTACCCGAAACAAAGTTTAGAACTGCCATTCGAATCTCTTCCCGGTCCTCTTCTGGCAAAGCGGCGAGAACTTCTTGCTCTTCAGCGGTCAAACCGAGCGAGACTGTCAAACCGCCTTGAATTGGCAAACACACTGAATCAGCCGTTTCTTGGTACGTCTCGTCTAGCAGACACGCCGCAAACCGCTCATCTCGCGTGTCCCGAGGATTTATGTTGACGCCAATGAAGCGATCTTGTTGTGCGGGTGAAAAGTCCTCTTGCAGAAATCGACTGCCAGATAAACGACGATTCGAAAAAAATCCCGCACAACGCTTGAGGTTCATGGCTGCCGCCAAACTCTCCAGAATACTCTCTTCGACAAAAGGCAAGACTCGATCAAAGACGGCCGCAGGATCGTAGCGAACCTCGTAATCATAAGTAATTTCCAAGTCAAATACGGGCGAGTTGTCGATGGGGTTGCATCGATACTGTGTCACATTGCATACCGTCAAATCGACGAGTGCTCCCACGTCGGGTGGATCGTTGCTAATGCCACACGCAGCCGTCACATAACTGCCAAAAACGGTACGAGTATCAGCTAGATCGTCCAGGCGAAAACCGTCTTCCGCCGTCGCGGTGTCTTGCAAGGCCCGACGAGGTTTTTGGAATAAGCGAGGCATACTAGTAATTGGTGTTGGTGGGGGTAGGTGCTGATGCGATTGCTCTTTGCTGCTAGAGTATAATACGTGCAGTGAATACCAACGACGAGAAAAGTCCAAGCTATGGTTCACTCGACTATCTCTCTGCTTCTTTCTTGCGAATGGAGTCCACTGCTCGGTTGCTTGCTTGCCGTCTCCGGTACGCAAATGTCATGAAAGATGCGAAAAGGGATGCTGGAGATCGTGTGTTTTCCGACATCCGAAAACATGCTGATATTACTCTAACAAATGCTTTACTAAATATATCGCTTTACTTTTCGGCGGTTGCCGTTGGAGAAGTACTTAGGAATCATATTTTGCGCGAAAAACAATACTTAAGGCACTGTACTGGCGTTCGGAAATTAATTTGGTGCTCGCCACGAGTAGTCGGACTAGTCGAAGAAACGGACAAGAGAAGGAGAAAAAGGAAGAAAATAAGAAAATGCACAACCACACAACAACACAATCACCCAAAAGAGACGATGGGATTTTCCGTCTGTTGAGATCTCTACCGTGTGTCGAGGTTTGATACCCGTCAGACCCACTACACTCTGGAAAAAAATCAAAGAGTACGTATAGTAATCTACTTTAGATTGCAGTCGCAATGGGGGCCGACGAAAGCACCTCCTTGCTGCCTGTGGAAGATGAGCACAGCCAGTCCTCGGGTATTGTCCGAACATTCGAGCCAATGAGCTTGGAATATAAACACGCAAACCAAGCGGAAGGAGTCTTCAGATATCTTGAAATTGCCACCACCGCCAAGCCACAAGAGGCGCCCGATACACTCTTGCCGCTTGCCGAACCCCTAGAATCACCCACGGTAGAAGCGCATCAAAAAAGACTGGGGGTGGTTCCACTCGCTGTCATTATCTTTTACAGCGTATCCGGTGGACCCTTTGGTTGCGAGGCCAGCGTTCGGGCCGGTGGAAATTTTTACACTCTGCTAGGTTTTCTCGTCATGCCGTGGGTTTGGTCCGTGCAAGAAGCACTCATTACGGCGGAACTTGGCACGGCATTTCCCGAAGCGTCAGGAGGCGTAGCGTGGGTGGAAGAAGCATTTGGACCAAGTGCTGGATGGATGTCGGGATACCTGAGCTGGGTTGCGGGCGCTACCGACAATGCCATTTATCCCGTTTTATTTTCGGATTACGTCCTGGCGATGCAATCTGACAGCGAAGAGGTCAATCCAGTCTCGAGATTCTTGCTTCTGTCTGGTACTTCACTCGCTCTGGGATATATCAACTGGCTCGGATTACCCTTGGTTGGAGCCATGTCTGTTTGGATTTGCATTGTTGCCATGAGCCCTTTTCTTATCATGACCGTGGTAGGTGCCTTCCAAATCGAGCCGAGCCGGTGGTTGGAGCTACCTCAACGAGACCCGACTAGTAATGATACTGGGACTGATACTGGAGACGATGACGATACATCGGGTGGGTTATTTCCCAACGCCTCTCTTGGGGGTGTCCTGTTGCGGCCATTTTTCAACAATCTATTTTGGAACCTGAACTCGTTCGACTCGGCGTCGAGCTTTGCAGCCGATATTGACAACCCAGGCCGCGTACTACCGAGAGCCATGATGTGGTCCGTACTCCTAGTTGTCTCTTGCTACCTTTTTCCCTTGATGATTGCGATTGGCGCAACAGACACTAATCAGAGGGACTGGGTGGATGGCTATCTCGCTAGCATCACAAGTGAAATCGCTGGACCGTGGCTGGGTGCCTGGACCGTCTTTGCGGCTGGTATTAGTAATGTTGGTCAGTTTCAAGCCGAATTGAGTTCCGACGCCTTTCAGTTGATGGGCATGGCAGATCGGGGATATTTGCCAAAGCTTTTTAGTATTCGGAGCAAGCATGGAACACCAACCTACGGTATCTTGTTGGGAACGGTAGTGGTTGTCTTTCTAGGCGTGTCCGACTTGGCTACTCTCATCGAACTGCTGAACTTTAACTATTCAATTTCGCTCTTGATGGAGTACTGCGCCTTTATCAAGCTTCGCATCAGCAGACCAGACCTTGAACGACCGTTTCGTATCCCTTTGGACACTACCGGGTGCATACTGATGCTCGTTCCAACATTTTTGTTGACCTTGCTTGTCCTTGGTCTGGCTACATACCAGACGTACCTCTTTAGCGTAATTGTGATTATAGTAGGTTCCTTTATCTTTCGGGGGCGGCAGCAGAGTCAAGCAACGCGCACGGACACAGATCATGAATCCGCTCTGCTACGAGAGGACACGACCTCGACTGATTGACCCTGCTGCCTGTTGCGGTTGACGGGGACGTCGTATGGTTTGGATTGTTTTAATGAACATAAACAGAAAATGTATAACGTGCGCTAGACCAGTTTAGTCTCTCTACCTCGCTGTGCTACTGTGTGTGTTTGTACAGCTAGCGGTATGCATTTGAATAGAGCAATTTTAGCTGTACTGTATGATACCGGTTCTGCACAGTACCAATTGACCGTAATTGGACTGCTAGAAATGTGAAAGCTAGCGGACCAGTGGAGATGACCTAGACCTAACTGCTGTCAAGATACGCAAGACGAATGGGCGAATAGAAATGTACTAGATTACAAGAAATTGAGATATGCAGTACGAGTAGTAGTCTTTTCTGTTTACGTTCTAGCCCTCTTCGGGATAGGACGTAGGTCTCTGGCCTTGTTTTTCTTCTCCTTTCCGGTTGATTTTTTTTTTGCCGGGTTTCTTTTTGTCTTCACCCTTGGCCTTGCTTTTTTTCTTGCCTTTACCTGTGGTCTTGCTTTGCTGCTTGCCTTTACCTGTGGTCTTGCTTTTCTTCATGCCAAGGACTCTGTCGACAACAACCTGGGGATAAATATCACCACAAATATCGTAGACCGACAAATCTGGTTCAGGTGCCGTGTAGGGAATATCGTCGTAGTAAAACGCAACGCTATTGGCGTAACGGGAGTAATTAAGACACAAAGGGTGAGTATATGCGACATACACGTTAGGTGTACCGCAACCGTTGCGCCAACTTACGCCATTCCCATTACCAAGTGCCAGTCGATATGACAATGAAAAAACCTGAAAAACAGAGTTATAGCATAGTGTAAGTCAAAATACAATGGATTCTTCGACCAAGATACGACGTCATATCCATTCTTACCATGCGCCTGGATTATCTGCCTCAAAACGAATAACAGCGTTACCACATGGTTCACGCAATTCACTACATGTTGCATCCGTGTTCTGTTTGTCGGCACCCACAAGGAGTATAGTATCACGCTTGTAGTTGTTACCAGCTTCCTCTTCCGGGTAGCCAACGCTGGGGTCGTAGGCGCCCTCGAACGTCCCAACGTGCCAAAAGTGATGACCGTGCAAATGCCATGGATGAACTTCACAGGCCCCGTTGCAAGCTGGGAAATTCTGCAAGACGATGTCGTAGACCTCCGATTCGTAGAGCTTATAGAAGCCCTCATCCTCTAATTCCTTCTCACTTTTTTCGTTAGTTTCAAAGAACATCGAATGAAGTAGTGGTGTCGTCGGGTTGACAAAGCTCTTACGATCTACAGCCCATTTCAAGAAGCCATCGCTGCTGTCGCATTTGCACTGAGGTCGCTCCTGTAGATTATCGCCAATGCCAATGCCTGAAACGTCTCCTCCTGTAGGGGAGTTGTTGACGTGATGAGGTTCGAACCGTTCTTGTGTGTTCAAGAACACAAAGGTTCTGTCAACATCTTCCAACGTTGGCATTGTTTCTGGAACAAGACTCTCAAACAATTGCTGTTGCAAGCGCATAAACTCCCAATCATCCCACTCAGGTTGAGATTCTATCAGTGCCAAACGAGCAGGATCGTCCTCGCCGGCTTGCCCATCAAGGTTGTGCTCCTCATTGTTATAAATCAAGAATGCACCGCCGGTACGAACAGGATCAGTCTGTCGGCCACGCACGATGGAACTGATCCAGTAGGCCCCTTCGGGCTTATCGGTCGTGATGAGCACTCCAACACGCTGGCCAACATGCAGATCCAGAAACACCACTTCCTGGAGTTTGCAAGGGATGCCATCCACTTCTACCACTGTCATCGTATGACCTTCAATCGCAGTATTGAGCATTGCGCTGACCCCACCGTTTGCAATGTGCAAGAGATAGGTCGTGTTACTCACGACGCTGAGCGTCGTGCGGGGTAGACAATATTCTTTATCGCAGTGGACGAGATTGTTGTAGTACACAGCCTGCCCAGCTCCACATATTTTATCGCTTGAGACCCAACATACAGAGCGAGTCATCAAAGTTCTCGCATGTGTAGATATCGTTGTCTTTGCAGTTGAAGTACGATTGACCGTTCATGAGAATCGTCTGGGGATCTCCCACCCACCGGAATGGTTCCTGCAAGAGTCCAGCTAGTGCTGGCAAGGAAGGTGCGTGGAAGGAGTCAGCGACCATGAGCTCCAGTTCTTCGTCATGGGTTTATATCTCTCTATCGTAGAAAATATCTTCCTCAGGGTTTTCATCTACCAAGAGCATACCAGTGAACCCGGCAACCTTTGCATGTGCTACGTGGCCATGGTAGATGTATGTACCTGGCTGCTCGGGGGCATAAAATACTTGGGTACTACTCTCTGTGTCAGGAGGAATGGGGCAGGTTGAAATCATGCTCGTACCATCAGCCCAAGGAGTACCAGCTTGGTCAAATCCATGAAGATGGATTGTAAAGGCGACGGCCACCAACTCATTGTGCGCCTTGAGAGTGATTTTTTCTTTGGCCTTGACACGGATGGTAGGGGGCGGCCATACGCCGTTCACTTCAACGAGGGGCTGGCGCTTGACGCAATCTGGGGTGTAATCCTGTTCATGATTACAAGATTTGGATAAGATCAGGCATGAGGAATTTGAAGGCAAACAATATCTATTTTGACAAATTAGATACTTACATATCCCCAGGTAAACGTCAAATCAATTTCAGGGCCATAGATAATCTCGGCTCCTCGAACCGCAGCTGGAAGAATCACGGATAGTGCGAACAGAAGCAGTCTCATCGTTAGATTTGGAAGATAGTACGTTGTGTCGATCTTATGCATCTACGATGGTGCCGTACAGAAGTTATACCTTATGATTCTTCGATTCACTCTCTTTTTTGATAGTCTAGAGGGAGCGCGAGTGAAACACTAGGTGTTGTGTTTGTATGTGCTGATCACGGAGCGATCGATGAGGCGATGAGGTCACTGGATGAGGTTTACTGGAATAGGGTCACTGGATGAGGTATGACTCTCTCTCATTAAACTCTCATTAAAATTAATGAGAGAGGGCGGGTGGGAAAATTAAAAATTTCGGAGTGTGTCTCGGACAAAATATCGCTTAAGTATCTCGAAGAACAACACATATTTGAAAAGGAATTGGTGACCGGGGACCCGGCCTGACTGACAGACGAAATATGGGGACCCGGTCTGATGTCTGACGGACATCCCTATCATCGCGTGCGTGCGTGAAATGCAGAGCTCCTCGAAAAAAGGAGTCCGCTGCGCCGCCCATCTGATAATGGCAAAGAAGGCCGAATCTGCAGAGGTACAGGTGGAGCACAGCTGCATTACAGTAGCTTATCCCTGAACTTGAGTATAAATTCAAGTAGAAGGCGCAATATGGTTCGTGGAAATTGGCAAAGGCGCGTCGAAAAGGCCGAAACACGTCGTCACGAGGCCAAGCAGAAGAAGCAGCGGTCCGAGGACAAGCGGCTCTACAAGAACATGGCGCAGGAACTTCTCGGACTTTTGGATCGTCATCCGGTCGCCATGCTCAAGGCCAAGGATCGGGGAAGGAAGATCCAGCTTCATATATGGACAGATAGCTTGGCTGCCGACGATCCTCCTGATCTATTGCGAGATGACGGGGGTGGAAAGCAGCAACGAAAAGCAAGATCCGCTTCGATGGAAAGTGAAGAAGGTGGTAACGGCAAAAAAGGAAGAGGTCGATCCAACTCGATAAACGAAAAGCAGTCCAAGAAAAAGATGCACCCACGAAGCAAGGAGGGGCTTATTACCCCCGAGAACTCTTCGCAGGCGGACGAAATCAGCTTGTGCAAGCCTCATTTCTTTACTGGCAAGTGCCGACTTCAAGGGCAAAAGGGTGGATGCCGTCTTATGCATTGTACGATATCACGACAAAAGACGATTTATGATGTTTGCAGCAATGGCGGTAAAACCAAGGCACCGCATGGTGAGAGCGATCAGATAAGCGAGGCTGAGGACGCCGTGATTCTGGACGAGGATCCTGATGCCATGGAGATGGTCTATTACTTCTTACATGCGAGTAAAGAGCTCAGAAAAGAATCCGATTGTTCCATTGCTAAAGGCCTTATGGAGTCCCTGGTTGAAAAGCAGATCGGCATTGCCACCATTGTGTATGCTGCACTGGATGATGTTCTTATCTTCGACCGGAACCGCGAAGGAGTGATTCTTTCGGACCGAGACTTTCTTATCACTGCTCTGGGGGACGAGTCGGTAGGTCTGAGGAGAATATCAGTCGGGAGTGAGGGAGACGATGGCATTGATCAAGATTTATTTTTCCTACCTGGTCCAGTTCTGGAATACATTCTGACCTTTTTGCCTGATTCTGCCGTTGCGGTCGCCTCGCAAGTTTGCAAATCGTGGCACTTTGAGATCGGACAGAACTCTCCCAATCTATGGAGACACTTGTTGGAACGACGGGAATGGCCTTTGCCGGAGTTGTTGAACGATTCAGATGATAGTGTTGTGCCAGGTTTCAACACAGAGGATACTACGCATCGTCTCTTTCGGGGTGCGTTTCTGCAACACTATGCTGTTCTTCGTGACGTGGTGGCCGTACAGAGTGCAGTCGGTGCCTTGTCCATGAAACGCGTGGTAAGAGAAAAGGAAATGACGTATCAAGACTTTTCGACACGGAATGGAGCTCCGACTTTCCCCAACAGATGTACCTCTGTGCACGTATGGGGTCCGAACCGTATCCTTGCCTCGTACGCGGACGACTCCTCTTTGCGACTTTTTGCATCGGTAGCGAAAGTCGGGAGCAATGACCTTCTCTGCCGTGAACTCATATGCCAGAGGGTCGATCCGTACCGCCACACGAAGAAACGGACTTGCCAAGTTGTTGCTGTCGATCTGGATGAGGAAGCCGTTGGAAGTCTCTGCCATGTGATGGCGGATGGTGTGGAGGCCGAAGCCTACATCGTAGTCATCTTGAAGCGTGATGACTTCTTGTTGGGCGAAGATACAGATGTGAAGCCTAGTGTCATTGACGTTGGTGAAGCTGTTCTTAACTATCTTTTGAGCTGTGATGAAGTCGACCATCGTGTACTACAACTGATTGATTTCCTCGACGACGGCGGAGATGTTGGCGAAGTGGAGGTACTTGCTTCACACTCAATGATTGCTTGTGGGCACGGGCGTTTCATGGTGGAAGTATCCATTTCCATTCCGATGCTAGATGCGGATGAAGGGGAAGGCGACCAAGGTGAGACTTTACACTTGCTTGCTCGGAAGGTCGTTTTGTTTTCTTCCAGCGTCGGCGCCATTGTCTGGATGTGTGACAGCCATCCATTGACGCACGAGCCGCAATCACGAAGCGAGCATTTGATGCTGACTTGTGTGCGCAGACCACCCCCAGGGGGCTCCCGGGCCTCGTGTAGTTTTGCGGTGTACGGTGTTGGCTCCCTTGCACCCACTGTGATTATGGTCGGTGAGATCGAGCCAACGGGGCATGCTATCAGTGCCCAGCACTTGGACAGCGCCGAGGCAGCCTTTGTTGCCATTCAAAAGGAAGGCTGGGATATGATGGGTACACAAATGCATTCTATCCTCGTGGCCAGTTCCGATATTGTTATGGCGCGGACGATCTACCGGGAAGACGAAGACGAAGACGAGAACCAGAGAATCGAATACAAATCATTTGTTTCTTTCTTGCCTCGCTTCAAGAGTGCAGGAGTCGCTGACTACTTGAATCTTCCAATTCCTGGAGACTTGGAAATTGTCCGCTTGTCGTCCTTCCGAGATCAGCACATAGTGGCAATTTGTCGCGAGACCGTGCATCGCTCGGTTGAAACTGAAGGACTTGGCGGACAATGGTTCTCCGACGACAACGATACTACGGAGACTCGTACTGGCGTTATTGCGGTTATTCTTCATGTTCCTAGTCGGCGTGAAATAGGCAGAGTAGCGCTATTTGAAGATACTCCATTATTCAATTCGGATTTGCCTCAGATTCCAGTCAACTGCGAGGACACTGTCGGTGTTGGCGTTTCTTGGAAGGGGTTAATCATGACGGGAAGCGACGTTCGAGCCCTTACCGACAGCTCTGAAGCCGATCCACTAGTTGATGCATTGACACCGGCGAAAGCAGCGAAGGGCAAGAAGAAACGAAGGCAACAAAAAGGAAGCAAGAAAGATGAATATGCGAGAGGAATGAGCTTGCGAGGTTAACGCTTGGTTGGTCGTCTATTTCCGTTAACAAGTTAATAGATATTATGGCCAATGTACATGATTGTTGTATCTGGTAAAGATACGAGCCCTGTAGCTTGCGAAAGCTGTTTGGCGCATATTTCCTCCTTGTTGTCGGTCTTTGCATTCGAAACCATAGCGATAGGGCTCTTTAACGAAAGCGCTGCCACCAGGGCCGACAGAACAAAGTCCTGACAGCGGTTCATAGGCAGTGCAACGGAAAGTGTATCAATTGACTCGAGGTATAAAGTATGTATGATCACAGCTTTGTCCGACAGCAAAGAGTAGGATCTGTCGTCACCGTCACGGAGTGGGAGAAAACCAACTAGGCGAATCCGATCAGTCTTCCAAACGTCGTATCCGCGCTCCAACTCCTTACAAGTGAGTTCGATGGCTGCATCTAGGAGAAACACCGCGTCCGTCCTTGGTTTGCCCACGGGTACGACCTTTCCACTGCCGTGATACAGGATACTTTCCGGAAGGAGCGCCTTGTTCGTTCCCCATTCGATTTGCACATCACGGACCGAGGGGCAGCGCGAATATTGATCCAGCGATTGAAAAAGTAAATCGATCCGATTCCCCTTAAGTCGGACCGTTATTCCATCGTGTAGCGTTGGCTTCCTGATCTTGTTCAGGAGCTTTTGAGCTTGTCGTCGTGACGGCAACTTCCATCTCGGCCTAAAGAGGCCAGGGGTATCTGGAGACCAGACAAACCAACATACTACCGTCAGAGTTGCCACAAATATCCACTTGACAACTGTCTTGCGCTGCTGTTGGAGCAAGTATTTATAAATTTCGATGCTTCGTTGCTTCTTGTCGTCGTCGTCGAAAGAGACGTCATCGTCTGGATAGAGAGAGTCTCTGTACGCTGGGGATGTTGGAATGCTATTTCTCTGTTGTCTTCGGCGCAAATGGCTGGGAGAAGCGACAACATCTTCGTCTTCGACTAGCACAGTCTCGGTGGAAGAGGATGATCTCAGAGTGAGACTCGCCGTGTCATTTGACCGTTGGAGGCAGAGTCCACGCTCACAGTCGTCGTCATCGTCGTCATCATCAACGCTATAATCCGGGCTATCTAGATAGTCTTTCATGGCCAAACTTGCTTCCTCCAATCTACTGCTCTCAATGATTCGACTCGCTGTGACCAAATTGGATAGGACCCCTGTTCCAGTTCCAGGACTGGTAAAGAATGGACTTCCAGAGAGAAAGACTTGCACATTTTGTGCCGGTTTCAAAACCCTCTCACATTTTGGGTCGGTGTTTTGGGACATCGACGGGCGTCACTATGGTCTCAAAGAGTACTCGCAAAGGCTCCACGAGTCAAGTTGTCTGAATTGAAACGGACCAAAAATCGTGCTAATAGCCGCGCACGCGTTGGAGGCAAATTACTGTAGGCGAACCGATTCTTTCGTTGTCGACCGATCACCGATCAAACCGCCGCAAGTATAAGAGTATACGACCCCTCCCTTCTCATCTTATACTAAAGACTGGTGATAGTCAAACATGGCTCGTGGAAATTGGCAAAAGAAAGTCGAAACGGCCGAAGCGCGACGGCAGCAGTCCAAGCAACGCAAACAGCGTTCGGATGACAAGCGTCAATACAAGAACATGGCGCAAGAGCTCCTGGCGCTCTTGGGTCGTCACCAAGACGTGTTGCTAAGGGCTAAGGATCGAGGGCAGCCTATGATCCTTCATATTTGGACAGAAAGCTTGTCTGCCAATGGTTCTCCCGATCTCTTACGAGATGCAGGTATCTCTGCAAAGCAACTAAAGGCACGGTCTGCGTCTATCGAAAGCGACGATGAGGGCGCGAATGGAAAAAAGGGAAGAGGTCAATCCAATTCGACTAATGAAAAGCCGTCCAAGAAAAAAGGGCATTCTCGTAAGCACGAAGTAGCGGTGGACTCGACGGAACTGTCGTTGCAGCAGACGGACGATCCCGTCCTGTGTAAGCCTCATTTTTTCGCGGGCAAGTGTCGACTGCATGGCCAAAAGGGCGGAGGATGTCGGCTTCTGCATTATACGATGCCACAATACAAAACATTGCATAATGTGTGTAGTGCGGGCGCTAAATCAAAGGTATTGCAGGGGAACCAACTACCGTACGCCGAAGCCGCTTTGGTTCCAGAAGAGGACCTTGACGCCATGGAGATGGTTTATTACTTCTCGCATGCGCTGCTCCTGCAAAATAATTCGGAAGATCTGATTAGCAAAAACTTAACAGACGCTCTAGTGGAAAATCACCTTGGGCTTGCCACCATTGTGTACGCTGCACTGGATGGTGTTCTTATCTTCGACCGGAACCGCGAAGGAGTGATTCTTTCGGACCGAGACTTTCTCATTTCTGCTCTGGGAGACGAGTCAGCAGCATTACGGAGCCTCTCAAAATGCGATGAAGAAGATGTAGAGATTGCCAAGGATCTCTTTTTCTTACCCGGCCCAGTTCTGGAATACATTTTGACCTTTTTGCCCGATTCTGCCGTTGCGGTCGCCTCGCAAGTTTGCAAATCGTGGCATTTTGAGATCGGACAGAACTCTCCCAATCTATGGAGACACTTGTTGGAACGACGGGAATGGCCTTTGCCAGAGTTAAACGGGAACCAGGGTGTCAGTGTCCCAAAAGAAGACGCGCAGAATAGCGCGCATCGCCTCTTTCGGGGTGCGTTTCTGCGACACTATGCTGTTCTTCGAGACGTGACGGCTTTGCAGAGTGCCGTTAGTGCTGTGGACACGAAGCGAGTCGTTGCTGAGAAAGAAATGGCGTATCAGGACTTTTCAACGCGAAAGGGCGCTCCTGCGCATTCAAACAGATGTAGATCAGTGCACGTGTGGGGTCCAAACCGTATCCTTGCATCGTATACGGACGACTCCTCTTTGCGACTTTTTGCGACCGTAGCGAAAGTAGGGGGTAAGGAGTTGCTCTGTCGACAGCTTGTTTGTCAAAGAATTGACCCGTACCGTCACACCAAGAGACGTACGTGTCGACTCTTTGCCGTGGACGTCGATGAAGAAGCTATCGGAAGTCTTTGCCATGTGATGGCGGATGGTGTGGACGCCGAAGCCTACATACTCGTTGTGTTGAGGCGTGAGGACTTTTTACTGGGCGAAAGCGCTGAGGTGAAACCCAAGGTTATCGATATTGGTGAATCTGTTCTGAACTACCTTTTGAGTTGTGAGGAAGTTGATGACCGGCTTCTGCAGATGATTGATTTCCTCGACGACGGCGGGTACATTGGCGACGTAGAAGTGGATGCGTCCTACTCAACAATCGCTTGCGGGCACGGGCGTTTCATGGTGGAGGTTTCCGTCTCCATTCCGCCACTGGATGAGGACGACAGAGTTGGAGCGTTGCACTTGATTGCTCGAAAACTCGTCCTGTTCTCTTCGGGCGTTGGCGCCATTGTATGGATAGGCGATAGTCATCCAATAACACATGAACCAAGGCCTCGAAGTCACCACTTTATGCTGACGTGTCTGCGAAAGCCTCATCAAGGTGCCTCCCGGCCCTCGTGTGACTTTGCAGTGTATTGCGCTGGCTCCCTTGTTGACCCTGTCATTATGGTTGGCGAAATCGATCCAATGGGTCATGTTATCAGTGCCCAGCACTTGGATGGACCCGAGGCAGCATGTGTTGCAATCCAGGAGGAAGGATGGGCTATGATACCTACACAGTTTCAATCTCTTCTCGTGACCCCTGCTGATATTATCATGGCAAATACGAGCTATAAAACAGAGGGAGGCGACACGACAAGGACAACGTACAAGTCGTTCATTTCGTTCCTCCCCCGCTACAAAAGTGCTGGGGATGAAGACTATTCGAACATCCTTCTTACCGGCAACTTGCATATCGTCAGCCTGTCATCTTTCCGGGATCAGCACCTGGTGGCACTATGTCAATGTCACGACATGGACGACATGGGAATACATTCTGATGTGCCAATCAATGCTAACGGCCTTTTTAATTTGGTTGCTCGCATTTCCGTCATTGCGGTTATCATTCATGTTCCCACCCGACGAGAAATAGGAAGAATGCCGATCTTGGACGATTCAACCGATGTCCCGCAGATTCCACACAAATGCGAGGACACTGTCGGTGTTGGCGTTTCTTGGAAGGGGTTGATCATGACGGGCGGCGACGTGCGGGCCCTGGCCGAAGCTGCGAAAGTATTTGTAATAGACGAATCACGAACTCCATCCAAATCTCCCAAGGTAAAGAAGAAGCAAGGGCTCAACAAGCTGGGAAAGAAGGACAAGGGTATGAGACGAAAGTACCGCTAACGCGCATGCCGCCATGGTTTACAAATAGCTTTGTACCCAAAAAACAACAACTAGTTACATCTACAAGCTTGTTACTGGGTCTTTAAAGATTTCGAGGGTGTTTAATGCCATAATAGTAAATCCCACTGGTTATGGTCTCCAAGAGTGCGTCCACCGGTAGCACATCGAAACCGACCAGTATCCATTCGTTCCTCCCTGTTGAAATAGCTAACAATTAGCCTCTTTCAATATTGTCGAGTCCCGGACTCCAGCTTGCCTTCAGTCTCTCTCTCTCCATAGTTCCAGATTCTTCCGGTTGGACGCTCAAAGGTACACCACTACTTGATGCAGGAGGATAACCAACTATAGCATTAATCCGGACGCTCCTGCTCCTGCCATGGTACACGGGGACTGACTGACTTACTCGTCTGTAGACGCATCATCTGATATAGACACTTGATTATACTTCATCTTCGTGCAGAATCATATTGGGAATACCATCGTTAATGGGAAACCTGCGGCCGGTATCGGGACACACCAAAAATCCCTTTGTCACGTGAATGTCAAACAAGACCTTGTGCAGAGCGGCCACCAGGCCATCGTCCAACTGCTCCTCGGGCAGGACAGATGGCAAGTCTGGCATGTCGTCGCAGTGCGGCGCCAGTTGTTGACAGGCCTGTAGCAGAGCCGTGTACTCAATCTTGGAAGCAACCGAAGTTACCAGCTCGCGATCGACGGGGGACTCTTCCACAACGACCGTCTCGGCCTCTATGGAGAGAGGATATCCCTTTGTGGTTCTGTTGGAACGAGATTGCCAGCGATGAGTTTCAAATTTTCAAACACTCATGACATTGTCAGATAAGATGAAAGCGTTAGAACAGTACATACCCTTTGACATTGGATTGGAGGTAATTATGAGTAAGTAATCTCATGGTGCAAGTGGTTTTCTGTGGCGTAGATTTGTTGGTTTTGTGTTTCGGTCGGCTTCGGTTCCTTTTCCTCCTGCGTCTGTCCATCGTTCCCCAAAATGCTCCTCGAACCGCCCGTTTTTTTTCTTCCCCGCGTTTCTGTCGTTGGCGTCGCGGAGCGATGAGAGCCAGGCCAATCGACAAATCAATGCACCACTGACTAGACGCACACGTCTCGAAGTAGCAACCCAAAGGTCCCCTACAGCGTAGCGTCAGAGGTTCCTTATAGCATACTCCTCCTCTGCTAGTTAGCTTAGTCTCTACTCGCAGCAAGAATCATGACTTCCAAAGAAGGTCAAACAGTGATTGACGCCGTTCCCACCACCATGGATCCGTTCGAGAACGGCGACTTTCGCATTTACCTCGGCGAGGACCACAAGAACCTCGACTGTCGCTTTTACGAACAGAAGTATCCCGAAATTGAGTCCGTCGTCATGGTCAATGTCCGCAACATTGCTGATATGGGTGCCTACGTGTCGCTCATGGAGTACGGCAACATTGAAGGAATGATTTTGCTTTCGGAACTATCCAGACGTCGTATTCGATCCATTCACAAGCTGATTCGCGTCAATCGCAACGAAGTGGTCATGGTTTTGCGAGTCGATAAAGAAAAGGGATACATTGATCTGAGTAAACGACGTGTCAGCCCAGAAGATGTTGCGGCTTGTGAAGATCGATTCAACAAGGCCAAGGCTGTGCACGGTGTGCTCCGTCACGTTGCCGAGCGACGAAAGTTCTATTTGGAAGACTTGTACGAAAAGATTGGCTGGCCTCTATACAAAAAGTATGGACACGCATTTGATGCCTTCAAGTTGGCCATTTCGGATGATAAGCATGCCGGTGATCCCTTTGAAGACTTGGACATTCCGCAAGATCTCAAGGATGAACTCAAAATGTACATTCTCCGAAGGCTTGCACCGCAGCCTATCAAGATTCGCAGTGATATTGAAGTCTCTTGCTTTACCTACGAGGGTATTGATGCGATTCGCGATGCCCTGTTTGCTGGTATGGCTATTGGTACGGAAAATTCGGTCATTAAAATCAAGCTGATTGCGCCTCCCATTTATGTGTTGAGCACAACGACACTGGAAAAGGATGTAGGTATCGCACTCTTGAATAGCGCGATTGAGGCGATCCGTGAAAAGATTATTGCCTCTGGTGGCAAGATGGACGTCAAAATGGCCCCCAAGGCTGTGAGCGTCAAGGAAGAGACGGAGCTCCAAGCTATGATGGACAGGCTCGCACTCGAGAACGAAGAAGTCGATGGAGACGCGCCAGAAGAAGATTAAGCAAATACTGATTGTAGTGCGGTAAAGCAAACTACTAGTAAAAGAGAACGAGAGATAATTCACACCATTAAAGCTTTTGTGTGTACTCGTTGTGTCTGGATACCGTAGTCTAGACTAACTAAATTAAACTGCAAACTCTTTCGTATCAATTTTAATTTTTCCTAGTTTGTTACTTTGGCGCTTGTGCTCTTTTGAACTTTTTAGTAACCGGTAACTTGTCCGTAGCAAACTCACGTAGAAAGCCTACGACGCCATCCTCCAAGGCATTCCCTCCGTCCAACTGGGCCGTTTCCCGCCCGTCTCGTAGACCCTCTCCTGTTGCCGCTCACAAGGACACTGGCCGTCAATACCGACTTAAACTTGCTTCTGTCACGTCAAAACGTATATCAACTAGAATCATCAACAATGGAAGGACTTACCAAGGACCAAATGGACGAACACGCCACGGCGTTTGCCATTATCGCGCTTTACGACGGAGGTGTGAGTAAACTGAAAGCGTTCGGGTTGCTGGCTGTGTGGGGAACGATCGGATGCGATTAGACGAGAGTCTCCTTACGCTTGGGAGAGCACACTAGACGCATTACTTCAGGAAATGTGCTGTATCAGAGAGAGTTGAGACCGTTGGAACGCTTTTGCTTATGGAACGAATGCAGACAGGTCAGCTCACATTTTTCTTTTTTCGTTCCTAACCCATACAGGCCGATATCTCTAGCGACCAGATCACTGCCTTCCTCGAGGCCACTGGCAACACTGAAGTTGCTCCCTTCTACCCCATTATCTTTGCCAACTGCTTCACCGACCCCAAGAAGATCGGTGAACTCATTGCTGTCCCGTCTGCCGGAGGCGGTGGAAGTGGCGGCGGTGGCGGAGACGCTGGTGCGGCTGCTGTCGTAGTAAAGGAAGAGGAGAAGGAAGAAGAAGTCGAGATGGACCTTGGAGGCGGTATGGACATGTTCGGTGCCGAAGAGGGTGGCGGCGACTACTAAATTATCTGCTCGAACTAGTTTTCTTTTATGGAAAAAGCGTTTTTCGAGTATCAACTCTATCAATAGTCTAGCTACAGCATTTGTAGCCCCATGAGTCATCATGTTGAACAGCGTAATACTCCGCGACTGTTGATAAGTGAATGCTGACTATTTCGTAGGCTGTCAGCCCTGGTCTCTTTCATGAGACCCTGCCGTACCGACCGGAGCGAAGACCGCAATCCGTTCTAATACATATGGCCTACCAGGTAATAGACGAGCAGCGCAGCAGAGACATCAATCAAGACGGCTGTGATTTACCTCCTACAAAAAATGGGTGCAAAATAACCCCTCGGCAATACTAATTACGTCTTCTGTTAATCTCACGCATCAATCAATCGACGCAGAAGCGCTCTACGCTCCTAGTAGCAAGAGATTGCTTAAAAGGCATCAATGCCGGAAAGAACCGGGACGGATCCGGGGATGTTGTGCTCGGCGATGAACGACATGATGGCGATCATGGCGAGACGGCCATTGTTGAGTTCACGGGATCGCTTAGTCTTGATGGTCTCGGCGCTAACGTTGGAAAAGTCAACCTGGGGAAAGACAATTTCAGGCAGCTTGCCTCCCATCATGTAGTGCGGCTTTTTGATTTCCGTGGCGATTTCGGCAATCAAAATGGTGGCAAAGATCTGTGCCTTGCCTGTGGGATAGATGTTAAAGAGTAGCGTACGTGCACAGTGTGAGAGGGTGTGCTGTCGTCGTAGTGTCAATGGGCAGAGCTTTCTAATCCAATACGAAGGGCCACTTACCAGCAATGGGGACTTGTTCCCACTGTTCAACGGGGTTCATGCCAGAGAGAGACTCGAAAGAGATGTCCTTGCTCAGCATGCCGGGGAAGTGGATGCCGGCAGCCTGGATAAGGAATCCTGTGGTGGCAACCATGGCAGCACGTCCGTGCTTGAGCTCGGCAGCCTGGAACCAAGCGAAAGTCTCGTCACTTCCGACCTGGGCAAGGCCAAGGGGATCAAAGTTCTTGAGTGGTGCAGTACTTCCGGCCAAGCCGTCGAGACTGGCATGAGCGACAGTGTTGGAGACCTAAGACGAAAGGGAGGGGGTAAGTCAAGGTGAGAAAGCAGCTTAGGAAAAAATGTTGAACCCAATGGCCTTCCAAACTAGAATAGACGGCAGAACAAAGCACAATGGTCCAAGTGTAGCAAAGGAAGCCTAATCGCTCGCCAGTCTTCATTTTCGAATAGCCACCGGATGACATCCACGTGATATCGTTTACAACTTTGCAACGGCATCCTAACCCGAGTCCAGCAGGGATACTACAGCTCCACATCCAAAAAATACCCACCTTGGTGTTGGCAGCAGGGGCGAAGGCAGAGGCGGTGCCAACGAGGGCGAGGAGGACGGCAGTGAACTTCATCTTGATTATCTTGTTCTTCTTTGAATTTTGAACAGCTTCAACCACCAACCAACAGGTACAAGTACAAGGGGGAAGACAAAGACAACAGACGTTGCTTGGCGTATCTTCGCGGGGATACGGCGATCTTACCTTCAACTTGCGTCTGAAGATGGCGCGAAAGCAAATGTCAATGGAAAAGCTCATTACCTAAAGAAGCTAGACAGAAAGTATAATCGCACAGTACGGCACGAATGCATGGGTAACCCTCTCTCTATCTACTCTACACCGGTATGAGTACCGTATGGATAGTAGATCAATCCAAAGAGACTCACAGTAGCATGCAAGATGCAAGCTAGATTCAAGATATTTGCTGCAGTAGTCTGATAGCTGTCTCTTCTTCTTTACAAGACAAACTTTGTCTTGTGTAGTAAATATGTGAAGAGAATGTGTGTGTGTGTGTGAGAGAGAGAGACAAAGGATGCCTTAGCAACTACTAGTAGCCACCTATACCATCTTTTCAATACTCACCTCTTCGACAAAATCGACAATGTCACTTTCCAAGAATGGCGTTTTGGAAGGTGTCCCGAATGTCTACTATTCCAGCACGGAACGTGGTAGATTCGGCTTCATCCAGCGAGGAGGTGGCGTTAACGAGGATTTTGCAATAATGTCTTCGATCCTCCCACCAGCCAGGGCAGCCAAAGCCTCTTCACTTGTGCTTTCACGCAGCTTATTGAGAGGAGGTACCCGGTCCTGGTTCAACAGAACCGCGATATAGCCGCCGTAGATCACCTGACCCTCCTCTTCTACCGGTATGAGTTTGAGGCGGATGCGTAAAGATATCACCAGGATGCTGGCCGCTTACGACGACAATGTTGGAAACCATTAAGTCGACGACCATAAGAAAGCGAAACAGGCTATCCATACGACCAGTACAACTCGGCCACTGCAAGGCATTACAAGTACTTGACATGATGATAGTGATCAATTCGTGTACTGTACTACTGTACTGTACTACTGTAGTTGTGTTCAACAATGAGCAGGCATATGAGAGTCAATGGCCAATGGTCAATGCGGTCTCTTTGCTGGTCATTTGGTTGTCGATGCGATTGGACACGTTCGCATAGCTCCTGCCGCCGTTCATTCCACGTACAATGCGTGAAGCTAGTATACGGTACCTGGCAGATACTGTAGTTGTCGGGAATCCGAGTGGAGTCCCGGAAAAGAGTCACGTTTGCTCCAACTCAGATGAAACGGTTCCACGATCTGCAACAGTTTCATTCGCATTGGACTCGTTGAGTGATGGAGTATCCTCGGTCCACTTCACTCCTTCCTCCACGATTAGTCCCCAAGTAGAATCCTGTATCCTTGGCTAGAACAGCCACGAAACAGAGATTGTAGATTTGTAATCTAAAGCTCACTTATTTTGTTTACTTTAGTTTTCAATCTACTAGTCCTCCATTCT
>Ga0307981_1001328_pt1 | contig 22447 bp, 22 predicted proteins | sample OrgLakmetagen987_FD_201849 | JGI IMG/M metagenome (GOLD analysis project Ga0307981, IMG submission 201849) | Saline water microbial communities from Organic Lake, Antarctica - #987 | ecosystem: Environmental > Aquatic > Non-marine Saline and Alkaline > Saline | place: Antarctica: Organic Lake... | reverse complement strand
TCAGACCAGACCCGCTTCTTCAATCCCTTCTTCCCCGCCATCACCAACCTCAAGATGTCCACTAACCATGGTGGACACTATCAGCCACTCCATCATCCAGGCAGGGCAGTCAGACCGGACGGATACTCGAGAACCACTTTCGACGCCGCGCCAAACGCATCCCAGACGTCGTCGGGGAATTGCAGCGTCTTGACGCCCTGGCTTTGCAGACGGGCAAGGGCCGCGCCGTTGTTGGACAGGGTTTCGGCCAGCTGGTAATGCGTGGATGCCGTAGCGGCATCACGCACACTTAGCCTTCGCAGCATCTACAAAACTGGCGAAAACGCAGCCTATGAGACGTTCTGCCAAATGCGCTGGCCTGAGACGAATGGTGTGCATGAAATAAAGTGTTAGTAACGGAAGCGTGGCTGGGCTGATTATTAGCGTAGCCAGATCACCCGAAAATATCACCGAGTAAGGGTCAACTGGCGCAGGAATCAACATACCAATGATGACGACACTTGATGCATGCACCCCGCGTTCGCGCAGCTGCTCGAGTGTTCTTTCTCCAATAGCCGTGCACCTAGAATCGCCAATAATTTTAGCGTTGACACGCCGCCCCGCCAAAGTTTTTGCTAGCTGATCGAGTCCAAGGCTGGACAGAACCGTGCGGCCTGGAGCGACGACGGTATTATACTGATTATTGTAGACCGGGGCCACGGTCCCCCCGGTCATAGTTCCGATGTTGACTGACTGGTTTGGACCTTTCACTTCATCGTTCACGGATACATCCTTTATGAGGTGCGATCTGTGGGCAGGCCAGAAAACATAAGCCAACAGCGCAACGGAAATAGCCAACATGACCCACGGCATCCATGGATCGCCGCTCATGTGGACGCTCCAGAAGTTGTGAAGGTTAGGCCAGAGAGTAACTGCTGCCGAGAACTCCGTAAGCAACCACCAAATCGCGCAAACGCCAAACCCTAAACCCGCAAGAATCTTCTTGAACATGAGGACGATACTGACTGATCGAAAAAATCTTGTGGAGTCATTTCTTCACCTCTTCCCGCTTGGTGGGGTTGCTACATAACACCGCAAATCCTCGCGGCGATGATCTACGGCGACGCAGGGTTCTATTTCGTCTGCGATCACGACGGCACCAATCTGGTCAGCCCGCGCCAGACCGGCATGATCAACCGCGACTGGACCGGTCTGACCGACAGCCAGGGCACCCCGATCACCGACGAAGCGATCCGCATCGCGCGGTCGGGCGCGGGGTATCACCACTCCCTCTGGCCCGAACCCTCGACCGGGGTCGAGGCGCAGATGGTCACCTGAGCGGTGGATTTTGCAACTGGCAATGGGCGGTGGCCACGGGGGTGTTCATTGACAACGTTGTGGTCTCGGTCGCCGCCGCGCGCGCCGATGTCGAGGCAAAGGTGCGCCGTACCCTCGTCTGTATGGGCGCCATCACCCTGATGCCGCTTTTGCTGGTCTTCGCCTCGGGGCTGTTCCTGAACATCCGCCAACTCAGGCTGGCCGATGCCAAGCTCAAGGCGCTGACCCAGCGCGCGTTCGACGCCCAGAAGAAAAGTGCGGGCGCGTGGCGCGCGAATTGCACGACGGGATCAGTCAGATTCTGGTCGGGAAGAAATCCGCGCTCGACCTGACCAAGCGGCGCGTCGTCGCGGGCGATCCCGGTGCCGGTGCCAGCCATGTGGCCGTCGACCTGCGCGGACACACCCGCGGTACCACGCTGCGCATCACCGACAATCGCCGCGACATCACCGCGGCCCACGACGACCGGCGCGGGCCGGACGATCCGCACGCCCAAAGCGCGCCCTGCCCAAGCGCGCCCTGCCCAGTGCACCTCGCCCCCAGGCCCCGGAGGGCCGATCCACCACCCGTTCCGTCGCCAGCCTGAACCCGCGCTCCGCCAGCCCTTCATCAATGCCCGAAAAATGGCAAGGATGGACCTGCCCCAACCAAAAGACACCGCATGTCCAAACCGCCCGCCGCCAAAACGCCGCACCCCGAACATCCCCACCCAGAACCTCCCCACCCAGAACCTCCGCAGACCGAACCTCCGCAGACCCCGACCCGCATCGCGATCGTCGACGACAACCCGATGCTGGCCGAAGGCATCGGGGCGCTGCTGGACGGCTGCCCGGATATATATGTGGTGGCGACGCTCCCGGACGGGCGACAGATGATCGATCGCCTGGACAGTCTAGTCCCCGACGTCATCTTGAAAGGTCTCAACATGCCCCGCCCGGGCGGTCTGCCCGCCACCGGGATGATCCTCCAGCAGCGCCCCGACACGCGCATTCTGGTGCTGTCGATGCACGACAGCCCCGAATATATCGCCACCGCGCTGAACCACGGTGCGCGCGGCTACGTGCTCAGGGACGTGCCCACCGAAGAGATGAAACAGGCCATCGACGCCGTCATGGCCGACGAGCGCTAGCTTTGCACCGGCGCGCAAGGCACGCTCGCGGCATCGGAAGGCCCGGGTCGCGAACACCGCACAGGGCGCGAACAGACGGTGCTGTTGCAACTGGCGCAGGACCTGCTGTCGGGCTCTGCGTCACCCGGACCACCGGCACCGTTGGCGATTCAGGGTTCGAAGAAGACGATTCTTCGGTGTTTTTCTCCGGCTGCGAAGACGAGAACGATGCATTCACAGACCTGCAGGTCTCTGCCTGATACCTCGGCCGCGATTTCGACGTCACGCAGGAGCGGGTCGACGCCTGCAATTGCAAAGAACAACTTGGCAAGGTGGCTATCGACGCGGATGGCGATTTGCAGGTCACTCATGTGGTCAACCTGCGCCACGGCGCACTGCGCGAGACGCTGGACGGCGATATCGACATGTGGCGCGTGATCCTGAGCGGCGTGCGGGATACCTTTGAAGAAACGCCCTGGTGTCGGATGGGGCCGGCAGCCACCTGTCGTTTGTGGCGGCGGGTCTGGCGCCGCATCCACGCTGAAGATAGGAAAAAAAGTGCGAAGCTACCTTTAGATTACTGAAAAGAACGTGCAGAGCCAATTTGTCGCAACATATGTAAAGAAAAATGCATCTCCGTGATATGTTTTTGTCCATTTGCCTGTTGACGCCCCCTGCTACGGCTCATAATGTCCGGCGACACGGATGCCACCCCAACCTCGAAAGGAGCGCATGATGGAAGACCTTATCGATATCGATGTATCCCTGCGCGCGGGGTGTGCAACAGGCCGGTGACGGCCGCGTTCACTGGTTTCCCTGCGCCCCCGTCCGTTTCGGGGGCTTTTTTATGCGCGGGGGTCGCCCCCCGCCGCCGATGTCTTGAAGATGGAGCAACACGATGACACGTCAGATGACCGGAGCGAAAATGGTGGTTCAGGCCCTGCGCGATCAGGGGGTCGATACGATTTTCGGCTATCCCGGTGGTGCGGTGTTGCCGATCTATGACGAGGTGTTTCAGCAAAACGCCATCCGCCACATTCTTGTCCGCCACGAACAGGGTGCCGTGCATGCCGCCGAAGGTTATGCGCGCTCCACCGGCAAGCCCGGCGTGGTGCTGGTCACCTCGGGGCCCGGTGCGACCAATGCTGTCACCGGCCTGACGGATGCGCTGATGGATTCCATCCCCATCGTGGTGCTGACCGGTCAGGTGCCGACCTTCATGATCGGAACGGATGCCTTTCAGGAGGCCGATACCGTCGGCATCACCCGCCCCTGCACCAAGCATAACTGGCTGGTCAAGGACACCGAGAAGCTGTCGGGCGTGATCCATGAGGCTTTCCACGTCGCCACCAAGGGCCGGCCCGGCCCGGTTCTGGTCGACATTCCCAAGGATGTGCAGTTTGCCACCGGCGCCTATACCCCGCCCGCCAAGACCAAGGTGAGCCGGTATCAGCCGCAGCTCAAGGGCGACATGGAGACGATCATCGAATTGGTCGAGGCTATCGAAAATGCCGAAAAGCCGCTCTTTTATACCGGCGGAGGCGTGATCAACTCGGGCCCCGCCGCGTCGCAATTGCTGCGCGAACTGGTGGAGGCGACGGGCTTTCCGATCACGTCCACGCTGATGGGTCTGGGGGCGTATCCTGCCTCGGGCGACAAATGGCTGGGCATGTTGGGGATGCACGGGCTCTATGAGGCCAATCTGTCGATGCACGGCTGCGATCTGATGATCAACGTGGGCGCGCGGTTCGACGACCGCATCACGGGGCGGCTCGACGCGTTCTCGCCGCAATCGCGCAAGGCGCATATCGACATCGATCCAAGCTCGATCAACAAGGTAATCCGCGTCGACATGCCCATCGTCGGCGACATCGCCCATGTTCTCGAAGACGTGCTCAAGGTCTGGAAGGCGCGCGGGCGCAAGGTCAACCGTGACGGAATCGCCAAATGGTGGAAGCAGATCGAGGACTGGCGCAAGGTGGATTGCCTGAAATACAAACCCTCGCCCAAGACGATCAAACCGCAGCACGCGCTGACCAGGCTCGAGGCGCTGACCAAGAAATACGACCGCTATATCTGTACCGAGGTGGGCCAGCATCAGATGTGGGCCGCGCAATATCTGGGGTTCGAGGATCCGAACCGCTGGATGACCTCCGGCGGGCTGGGCACCATGGGATACGGCTTTCCCGCGTCCATCGGCGTGCAGATGGGCCACCCGGATGCGCTGGTGATCAACGTGGCCGGTGAGGCGTCCTGGTTGATGAACATGCAGGAGATGGGCACGGCGGTGCAATACAACCTGCCGGTCAAGCAATTTATCCTGAACAACGAGCGCCTCGGCATGGTCCGCCAATGGCAGGAATTGCTGCACGGTGAGCGTTATTCGCACAGCTGGTCCGCCGCGCTGCCCGATTTCGTCAAGCTGGCCGAGGCATTCGGCGCCAAGGGCATCCTGTGCAAGGACCCCGCAGATCTGGACGAGGCGATCATGGAGATGATCGAGCATCCCGGCCCGGTGATCTTTGATTGTCTGGTAGAAAAGCACGAGAACTGCTTTCCGATGATCCCCTCGGGTGAGCCGCATAACAAGATGCTGCTGAGCGACGCCAAGACCAAGGATGCCATTGGAACGAAGGGGGCGGTGATGGTCTAGGCAAAAATTCTTGAAAAGAATTTTGCCAAGTTTCTTTGAAAGAAACTTGATCCCGGACCCAGACTGCAAGGAATAATCTTCATGTCTCCACTCCAGATCAAAAAAGGCTCGAACAAACACTCGGCCTATAACCTGCGTCCCACTTTCTCGGACGTTCAGGAAACCCATACGCTCGCCGTGCTGGTCGATAACGAGGCAGGCGTGCTGGCGCGTGTCATCGGGCTTTTCTCGGGCCGGGGCTACAACATCGACAGTCTGACCGTGGCCGAGGTCGACCACGCAGGCCACCTGTCGCGCATCACCATCGTCACCACGGGCACGCCGCAGGTGATCGAACAGATCAAGGCGCAGCTGGGCCGCATCATTCCCGTACACGAGGTGCATGATCTGACGGTCGAGGGATCGTCGGTCGAGCGGGAACTGGCGCTGATCAAGGTCGCCAGCAAAGGCGAACAGCGGGTCGAAGCCCTGCGCCTGGCGGACATCTTTCGCGCGCATGTGGTCGACAGCACACTGGAAAGCTTTGTCTTTCAGATCACCGGAACACCCGAAAAGGTCGACGCTTTCGCCGATCTGATGCGGCCTCTGGGACTGGTAGAGGTTGCGCGGACCGGTGTCGCGGCCTTGTCGCGCGGCGCGTGATCCGGCAGGTTTCGGCGAATATGCATCGCCAAGCAGGGACCGGGCCGATACAGAACGCCCATGTCGCACCCCGGCTGTCATCGTCTTGACCAAACGCCCTGAGACTGCGCTGACCCACAGGGGGTCAGACGCTTGTCATCGCTCCCGAACGGCTTGGGGACGCCATCAGCCCATTGCGTAGCGTGGCTGTGCGTGACGGTGCCGGTCCAGCGGGACCACATTGGCGACCTCGTCGCGACGCGGCACGGGCAAACGCGCCGTGCCCAGACGAGCGGCGATCGACGGATATTGATCCTCGACCACCAATTGTGGATTGCGCACCACGCGCAGATGCGCCTCTTCGCCCAGATCGAAGTGGATCAGGTCCCCCGCATCCAACGAGACACCGTCCAACACGCTTTGATCTCCGGCGGAATAGAACGCGAGTTTTCCGTGATCCTCGCACCAGATCACCGCCTTGCTATCCGCCTCGTCGCTCCACAAAACGACACCATACATGCTTGTCGTAGCCATTTCCGAACCCCTTCGCTTTTTTATCAGTGTCGTAAATCACCGCTTTCAAAGACATATTTTTAACCGCGTCTCGGACTTGCAATTTGTGTCATTATTGCGCAGCATTGGCGCACAATCGCGTCATACCTGACGCCATTCAGCACCAAATGACCGAAACGGCGAATCATACCGACACGCGAAACGTGTCGGGTAAGCGCCATTGACGAATCGAAATGGGAACGACGCATGGCAAAACGCTCCAAAGCCGGACCCGACGGCCCGACGCCGTCGGATTTGCGAAACCGACTTGGTGCGAACCTGCGTCAACTCACCCGCGACGCCAGTTCCATCTCGGCCTTGTGCCGCGAGCTTGGCATCAACCGAACCCAGTTCAACCGCTACCTCTCGGGCGAAAGTTTTCCACGGCCCGACGTGCTGCACCGCATCTGCACCTTCTTCAGGGTCGACGCGCGCATCCTGCTCGAACCCGTGGGCGACATCAGCCCCGGCCGGCATGATTTGCTCAACCACCCGCAAGTGTCGCAATTCGTCGGCGCAGGTTCGCTCTGCATCGAGGAATCGCTCTTCCCGTCGGGCTTTTACCTCTTTTCGCGCCGCAGCTTCATGGACGACGGCCGCTTTGTGCAGGGGCTGGTCTATATCTACCGCGAGGATGGCTACACCTTCATTCGCGGGCTCGAGGCGAAACAGGCGATGCGCCAGCAAGGTCTGCCCACCGATGTGCGGTCGCGCGAATTTCGCGGATTTCTGCTGCCGCAGGAGGGCGGTATCGCGATGCTGGTCGCGCGGCATAATTCGATGACCTGTTCGTTCAACTTTCTGGCCCATGTGCCGTCGTTCGAAAACAACTTCTGGGTCGGCTACACCGCCCGCACCGTGCAGGAAAGCATGACCGGACAGCGGGTCGCCCGCGTCGTCTATGAACATCTGGGCCGCGAAACTGGTCAGATCATGACCGCCGCACGCGCGGCTGGATTGTGCTCCGCGGATCAGCTGGTGCCCTACCACCGCACCCAATTGCAGGTCGACACGCCCTTTGCCTGAGGCCCGTGGCATGTCAAAATCGCGTCGATAACGGACAGGCTGACGGCGCGGTCCCGCGCTACCATCGCCTGAACATCACCGGTGCCCGCTCCATGTCCCACGCCGATCTTGTCGCTGTTCGCCAGCCCATTCACCGCGCGCGCGGCCTGCCAACGGGCATTATACCGATCCGGATGTGCATCCCGCTGAAAAGGACGCGCTGCTGCTGGATCAACGGACGGGGCTGGCGGTGCCCGCCGATGTGCCGGAGCCGAGCGATGCGCTGCCGATGACCTTTCCGGGCCTGCCACTGCTGCTGCTGCTGCCACTGCCACTGCTGCTGCTGCCACTGCCACTGCTGCTGCGCGACAGCCAAGGCGGTGTCCGCGTCTTTCAGAACATCTGCCGCCACCAGGGCATGATCCTGGTGTCAGAGCCGCGCCGCACCAAGGGCGTCATTCGATGCCCTTGTCATTCGTGGTGCTATTGGACCAAGGGCGATCTGGTCGCCACGCCCCACGTGGGCGGCCCCGGCGACAACATCCACGACGGCATCGACCGCACAACTTTGGGTCTGCTCAAGGTGCACAGCCACATCTGGCGCGACGTGGTCTGGATCAACGCCTCGTGCGACGCCCCTGCGTTCCTTGAGGCGATGCACGACGTCATCACCCGCTGGGCGGCGTAAGGCCAACCGCTCTATACCGAAGCGGCGGATCAGGCGACCGATCTCGACGCGGCGTGCCTCTACTTCACCCACGCCCATGTCTTTGCGCTTGACTGGGGCACGACATGGCGGCCAGCCTGCGCGCCCGCCTTTGCCTGCATGGCCGCGAGGTCTAGCCACGCATCTGCGCATACAGATGCCAACTGGCATGGCCCAGCAGTGGCAGGCTGACGAACAGCCCCAGAAACGCCGGGATCAGCGACACCAGCGTCACCAGCGCGATCACCAGCGCCCAGAGCAGCATCACCACCGGATGCGCGGCCACATACTGGATCGAGGTGATCATCGCAGTCACGAAATCCAGCTCCCGGTCCAGCAGCAACGGCAGCGACAGCACCGTGATCGCATAGAGCAACGTCGCAAAACCAAGCCCCACGAGCGATCCGAACACCAGCATGCTCAGCCCGTTGGCGGTCAGATAGATGCCGAACGAGGTCGACACGTTGGTCATCGTGCTAAGCCCCAGAAAGAGCGCGAAAATCATGTGACCCAGAAAGCCCCAGAACAAGAACACCATGACGATGATGGCGCAGAGCGACGGAAGCTGCCGCCGCCCCTGCGTCACGACCACCGACGCCGTGGCGGAGAAATCCAGCGCCTCACCGCGCTCGAGCCGACGACTGACATCGTAGAACGCCACCGCCGCGAACGGCCCCAGCAACGGAAACCCGATCGCCGCCAGCACCAGCCAAAAGGTCTGCCCCGTGGCAATCATGATCCAGGCCATGATCCAGCCGCCCAGAACATAGAACCCCGAATAGGTAAGCGCATACCCCGGCGCGCGCCGCAGATCATGCCAGCCGCGCGCCAGCGCCACGCGCAGCATCGACAGATCCACGGCCCGCAAATCCGGCACGCCCATTTCTGGCGTCGTCCCGGTTTCGTGCATTCCCTGATCAACCATCGACAATCCTCCTCCCAAATACCAGACCGCCCCCCGACCCAAATATCAAGCGCTGATAGCCCCCTTGCCCAACGGTCCCACGTTCATTTTGCCAGATAAACGCAGGGTTGCCAGTTAAACGCAGGGTTGCCAGTTGAACTCCGGGGGGCCGGCCACGTGGCGCCACTGGTTCAAGCCCGGTGGACGGCGGGCTGGCCCCCCTCTTGCGTTAGGCAATCCAGACCGACGCGGGCCTTACTCGCCCTGCGCCTCGGCCCGGCTCTTGCCGCTCACATCCATCGCCAGCGTCGCCGCCATGAACGGATCCAGATCACCGTCGAGCACGCCTTTAGTATCGGACGTCTCATGCTGGGTGCGCAGATCCTTGACCATCTGGTAGGGCTGCAGGACATAGGATCTGATCTGGTTGCCCCAGCCCGCATCGCCCTTGGCGTCATGCGCCTCGTTGATGGCGGCGTTGCGGCGGTCCAGCTCTTGCTGATACAGCCTTGATTTCAACGCCTTCATGGCAATATCGCGGTTCTGGTGCTGCGATTTCTCAGAGCTTGTCACCACGATCCCCGTCGGATGATGCGTGATCCGCACCGCGGAATCGGTGGTGTTGACGTGCTGACCGCCCGCGCCCGAACTGCGATAGGTGTCGATGCGAATATCCGACGGGTTCACCTCGATATCGATGTTGTCGTCGACCACGGGATAGACCCAGACCGATGAAAACGACGTGTGCCGCTTGGCCGCTGAATCGAAGGGCGAGATGCGCACCAGCCGGTGCACACCCGATTCCGACTTCAGCCAGCCGTAGGCGTTCGGCCCGGTGATCTTGTAGGCGGCGGACTTGATCCCCGCCTCCTCGCCCGAGCTTTCGGACTGCAATTCGACCTTGTAGCCATGCTTTTCGGCCCAACGCACATACATCCGCGCCAGCATCGACGCCCAGTCGCAACTTTCGGTGCCGCCGGCACCTGCGTTGATCTCAAGAAAGGTGTCGTTGCCATCCGCCTCGCCGTCCAGCAGCGCCTCAAGCTCTTTTTGCGCCGCCAGTTCGGCGACAGCCGCTAGCGCAGCATCGGCCTCCGACACCACCTCGGCATCATCCTCCATCTCGCCCATTTTGATCAATTCGCGATTGTCCGACAGATCCTGCGCGATCCGGTCATGGGTGGCGATGGCATCGACCAGCATCTGCCGCTCGCGCATCAGTTTCTGCGCATTCTCGGGGTCGTTCCACAGATCGGGGTCCTCGACCCGCGCATTGAATTCCTCGAGCCGGTGCTGCGCCGTGTCCCAATCCAGACGCTGCCGCAACAGGGCGAGCGATTTTTCGATCCGCTCGATGGTGTTCTGGGTCTCTGCGCGCATGTCGGGGGCATCCTTGTCAGCTCAGCGTTCTTGTCTGCTCAGGCCTGCGTGATACCAAGGGACGCGTGCAGGAACAAGCGGCTGGACGCGGGCAAGCAGCACATCGCAAACAGCGGGTAAAGACCCTGGTTGACCAACACATCCGATGAAATTCGGCAGAACGCGCGGCCTTGACCTATTCGGCGGTCAATGCTGCGTCTTTTGCGGCCACGTCCTCATTTACCGGCACACCCGGGGTGTCGCGGGTCAGGCGGTCATTGCGGTCCTCAAGAGGGCCCGAGATCCAGTCGTGTCCGCCGCTTTTCAGCTGCATGCAACTGGCCTTGACCTCGGCCCCTTGTGCCCTTGAAAGGTCAGCCATTTGAAATGCGGCGTCTTTGCCGTTTCGGAAACGTCACGCGCCCTGTCACAGACCACCCGGAAATACTCCCGGACCTGTTTTCGACATACACGGTGCGAGAGCGTTCAATCGGGATACACTTGCCTGCTCCGGAACCCACAGACGTCTAATACAATCCGCCCGAGCTGAGCGTTCCAAAGCTTGCCTTGGGGCCCACGACGGCCTTGCGGCCCGTCGAGGTGGTGACCTCACGCGCCGGCTGGGTGCCGCCGTCGGGGCGGATCAGGTCGAAACCGCCGCTCATCGCGAACCCGCCATCGAGCTGGATGCCGAAGTTGATGTTGTCGGTCTCGCCCTCGCGGAAGCATTCGGACACCACGTTGTCCCCCGTCGCGCCAGACGACAGTCGCGCGCCGGTAAACCGGTCGATCTTGATGAATTCGCAACCCGCAGGCACGTCGAACGCGCCGCCGCCGTATTTCGTGACCGCCTGCGACATGAACCGCTGGAACACCGGCCCGCACATGCCGCCGCCCGAGGCACTGCGCCCCATGCTGCGCGGATTGTCATAGCCGATGTAGCAGCCCGCCACGATATTGCTGGTAAAGCCTACAAACCACACGTCCTTGGCGTCGTTGGTGGTGCCAGTCTTGCCCGCCGTCGGCACGCCGAGGTTGACGGTTTTCGACGCCGTGCCGCGCTCGACCACACCGGTCATCATCGAGGTCAGCTGATAGGCGGTCACCGCGTTCATCACCCGCTCGCGGTCGCTCAAGATGGTGGGGCTGCGGTCGGGTGATATGGCCGGATTGTCGCAATCGGTGCAGCTGCGAGGGTCGTGGCGGTAGACGGTCTTGCCGTAGCGGTCCTGCACACGGTCCACCAGGGTCGGCTCTACCCGCTCGCCGCCATTGGCGAACATCGCATAGGCCGCGACCATCTTGAAAAGCGTGGTTTCCTGTGATCCCAGCGCATTGGCCAGCACCGGCGACAGGAAGTCGTAGACGCCAAATTTCTCGGCATATTCGCCGACCGTGCGCATGCCCACCTCTTGCGCCAGACGCACGGTCATCACATTGCGCGACCGCTCGACGCCTGTGCGCAGGGGCGTGGGCCCGTAGAACTGGTTCGACGCGTTCTGCGGCCGCCACATGCCCTGCGGCGTGTCAATTTCAATGGGCGCGTCCACCACGATCGTCGCGGGCGTGTAGCCCGAATCCAGCGCAGCGGCATAGACAAACGGCTTGAAGCTGGAGCCGGGCTGGCGCTGCGCCTGCGTGGCGCGGTTGAACACCGAATGCTGATACGAGAACCCGCCCTGCATCGCGATCACACGGCCCGTATTGACGTCCATCGCCATGAACGCGCCCTGCACCTGAGGCACCTGACGAAGCGTCCAGCGGATAAAGGCGCCGCCGTCGTCGTCGATCATCTTGCGGACATGGACCACGTCGCCGCGTTCGAAATTCTCTGCGAAATCGCCACGGATCCACGAAATATCCTTGCGCGGAATCACATGCGGCGCCTGATCGTCCGCATCGACCCCTTCGATCCCCAGACGCATCTCCTGATCGCCGATCTCAAGAACCACGGCGGCGTGCCATTTGGTTTCCAGATCAATGTCGCGCGCCACGGTGACGTCGCCCAGAGCCTCTTGCCAATTCGCCAGCTGCGCCTCGGGGATAGATTTGCCGGTGCCGCGCCAGCGCCCGATGCCCCGGTCGAAACTTTCCAGCTGCTGGCGCAGCGCATCGGCGGCGGCAACCTGCATTTCAGGATCAATCGTGGCGCGCACGCTCAGACCGCCGGTAAAGAATTCGCCCTCGCCAAAGTCGTTGCTCAGCTGGCGGCGGATCTCGTCGGTGAAATAATCGCGCGGCGGGCGTTCGGACCGAAAGCTCTCGATCTCACCACCTTGCACGGTGCGCAAGGGCGCGGCGCGCTCGGACTGGTAAACTGCCTGGGTGATGTAGCCGTTCTCGAACATCTCGCGCAGGGTGTTGTTGCGCCAGAACATCGCCATCTCGAGGTCGCGCACCGGATGGCGGTTCGACGGGCTTTTGGGCAGCGACGCCAGATACGCGGCCTCACCGGGCGACAATTCGATCAGCGATTTGTTGAAATAGGTCTGGCTGGCCGCCGCCACGCCATAGGAATTCTGACCGAGGAAAATCTCGTTGAGATACAGCTCGAGGATGCGTTCCTTGCTCAGCGTCTCTTCGATGCGGCTGGCAAGGATGATTTCCTTGATCTTGCGTTCGGCCCGCCGGTCGCCCGACAGCAGGAAGTTCTTCATCACCTGCTGCGTGATGGTCGAGGCCCCGCGCACGTCGCGCCCGCGCGAACGCACCGCATCAATGGCCGCTGCCGCAATGCCGCGCACATCATAGCCCGCGTGGGTGTAGAAGTTCTTGTCCTCGGCGCTGATGAACGCCTGTTTGATCAGCGCAGGGATCTCTTCGGCGGGCGCAAAAAGCCTGCGTTCCTGCGCGAATTCGTCGATGATTCGGCCTTCGGTGGAGTAAATCCGGCTGATCGTGGGCGGTTTGTATTGCGCCAGCGATTCGTGGCTTGGCAGGTCGCGGCCATACATCCAGAACAACGCGCCTATCGACAGCGCGATCATCATCGCACCCAGCGTTATGGTGCTGAAGATTGCGCCCAGAAAGGAGAAGAAAAATCGCAGCACGCGCCGGTCCCCGTGGTTTCAACGCCCTTTTACCGCAAGCGGTGGTGGTCGTCAAAACACAAGCATGGTATCGGGCGCGGGAATTCGCCACAGGCCTGCCCTGCACGCTGCACGCCTATTGCCGCCGCAGCGGCGCAATCGCCGCATCCGCCCGCGCCCAGTCCTGCAACCCGTCGCGAATGCCCGCTATCAGCCCCGCCCGCCACAGCGGATCCTGCAGGTTCCTGAGGTCCTGCGGCGTCGACAAAAACCCGACCTCGATCAGCACCGACGGGATGTCCGCGGCCTTGAGCACCGAAAACCCCGCCTGCCGCAACGGTCTCTTGTGCACACGCCCCACCGCATTCTCGATCCCCGCCACCAGATGCTCTGCCAGAGCCGAAGAGCGCGGCGCGGTATCGAGCCGGGCGATATCCATCAGCACATCCGCGACCCGGTCGTCCGACGTGCTCAGATCTATCCCCGCCAGCAGATCGTCGCGGTCATGGCGTTCCGCCAGCGCCGCCGAGGCCGCATCCGACGCAGAGTCGGACAAGGTGTAGATCGCAGCCCCCCGCGCCAGCCCCACGGCCAGCGCGTCTGCGTGCAGCGACACGAATATATCCGCCTCCGCCTCCTGTGCCCTGGCCACGCGCGCCTCCAGCGACACGAAGACATCCGCATCGCGGGTCAGCGCCACCTCGAACCCGTCCGCGCGCAACAGCGTCTCGCGCAATTCCCGCGCGAGGATCAGCATCAGCGTGGCCTCATTGGTGCCGGCTGCTTCTGCACCGGGGTCGATGCCGCCGTGTCCGGGGTCGAGGATCACGCGCAACACGCCGTCGTCGCGGCGCGGCAATGCCTGCCGTCCGGCATCGGGCGCGTCCCAGCCCGGCCCCTGCGGCGGCGCGCCCGCCTGTTGCGCCATCTCTTCGACCGCGCTTGCCTCCAGCAGCACCTGAACCAACGCGCCCGTCGCTGCCGGATCCACACGCAACTCGGCCGAGGTTATCACCATGGGCGCGGGCAATTCAGCCACCAGACGCGACCAGCCGGGGCGCAGCGGCCCCATGCGCAACGCACCCACGGCCTCCCCCTCGACCAGATCATCCCGCGCCAGCCCGCCAAAATCCACCTCGCGGAAATCCAGCACCAGCCGCGCCGGATCGCTCAGCATATAGACCCGCCAGGGCACCCCCTGGCTCAGCCGCAATTGCACATCGAGCCCGCCACGCACCTCGCGCAGATGGCTTTGCGCCGCATCCACCCGCGCCAGCCCGGAGAATTGTTGCGCAGCGACGGGCAGCGCCAGCAGCAGCGCACAGAGCAAGGCTTTCAGTGTTCCCCGAAGCCTCACGAAACCGCCCCGCGCGCCGCCATGAAGCGGTGCAGCCGCGCCAGACCCTCTTCTATATCCGCCGTCGATCCGGCATAGGAAAACCGCAACGTCCCTGCCCCGCGCGCGGCATCGAAATCCAGCCCCGGCGTCACCGCAACCCCTGCATTCTCAAGTATCTCAGCCGCAAACAGCCGGGCATCCTCTGTCAGGTGCCGAACATCGGCATAGACATAAAACGCACCGTCCGGTGGCGCGATCCGGTCGAAACCTGCGCGCGGCAAACCTTCCAGCATCAGCGCGCGGTTCCTGGCATAGACCGCCAGATTGCCCTGCAATTCCTCTGTGCATTCCATCGCCGCCAGGGCCGCCACCTGAGACGCATGCGGCGGGCAGATGAACAGATTCTGCGCCAGCCGCTCGACCTGTCGCACCAGCCCCTCGGGCACCACCATCCAGCCAACGCGCCAGCCGGTCATACTGAAATACTTGGAAAACGAATTGACCACGATGGCGTCGTCGCTGATCTGCAACGCGCTGACGGCTTTGGCCTCATATTCGATGCCGTGGTAGATCTCGTCGCTTATGAACGCGGCCTCGCCCGCCGCATCGATCAGCGCCGCCATCTCCGCGCGTCCCAACATGGTGCCGGAGGGATTCGCAGGCGAGGCCACCAAAAGGCCGGCAAGATCCTGCCCCTTGATATCGCCCGGCACCGGCTGAAAGCGGTTTTCCGCCTGAGTCTGAATATCCACCGGAACCAGGTCCAGCGCGCGCAGGATCTGGCGGTAGGACGGATAGCCCGGCAGACCGACACCCACCCGGTCGCCCGCGTCAAAGAGCGCCGTGAACGCAAGGATGAACGCCCCCGACGCCCCGGACGTGACCACCACGCGGGACGGATCCAGATCGACGCCATACCATTCACCATAAAGCCGCGCGATGCGGGCACGCAGCGCAGGCAAGCCCAGAGCAACGGTATATCCCAGCGCCTCACGCTCCATCGCGGCGGCCAAAGCCTGGCGCGCACCCAAGGGCGCAGATGTGCCCGGCTGGCCGACTTCCATGTGGATGATGTGGCGGCCCGCAGCCTCTGCGGCGCGCGCCGCCTCCATCACGTCCATCACAATAAAGGGATCGACGGCCCCCCGCCTGCTTCCCCATCTTGAATCTTGCATGCTTGCGCCTTTAAAGTGTTCCGAGTTCCGAGATACGAGCCAGAAGGGCGCCCCGTCAATGCACCTCCCCGCGATCAGACCTGTGATCGGGCCAGTGACACGAACTGTGACACGGCCAGTGACCCAGCCAGTGATCCGACCTATGATCCGAGCTGTGATCCGGTCGAATGCCCTGGCGCTGTCCTGCGCGCTGATCTTGTGCCTGCTGCTGACCGCGCCCGCGCGGGCCGCAGGGCTGATCCGCGACGCCGATATCGAATATGCGCTGACGCAGCTGGCCACGCCCATCCTGCAAGCCGCAGGGCTGAGCCCCAACAACGTGCGTATCCTTGTGGTCAACGACGGCGGGCTGAACGCCTTTGTCGCCGACACGCAGCATATTTTCCTCAACGCGGGCCTGATCGAGCGGCTGCCCACCGCGCGCAGCCTGCAAGCGGTCATCGCGCATGAGGCCGCCCATATCACCAACGGGCACATCACCCGGCGCGCGGGCAACATGCGCACCGCGCGCACTGCCGCCGGGCTGGGCCTGATACTGGCCGCCGCGGCCGCCGCTGCCGGACAATCCGAGGCCGCAGCAGGGCTCGCCATCGGGACGTCCTCGTCGGCCTTGCGGCTGCTTTTGGCGCATACGCGGGCAGAAGAGGCGTCTGCCGATCTGTCATCGGTGCGCTACATGGTGCGCGCAGGCGTCGATCCGCGCGGTGCCATCGAGGTCAATGAGCTGTTCCGGGGTCAGGTCAACCTGTCGGAGCGCCGTCAGGACCCCTACATGCGCACGCATCCCCTGACCCGCGACCGGCTGCGCGCGATGGAAGGGTTTGTAGCGTCGTTTGGCAAGACCCTGCCGCCCGATCCCGCCGCCGATTACTGGTTCGCCCGCGCCAAGGGCAAGCTCTCGGCCTTTCGCCGTGCGCCCGGCTGGACCTTGCGACGCGCGGACGACAGCCCGTCGCGCGACATTGCCCTGATGCGGCAGGCGGCGGCGTATCACAAACAATCCAACCTCAAGAACGCCCTGCAAGCCATTGATGAAGCGATATCCTTACGCCCGAACGATCCGTTCCTGCGCGAGCTGAAAGGCCAGATATTGCTGGAAAGCCGTCAGGCAGGGGCTGCGGCCAGCGCCTATAACAGGGCCGTGCAACTGGCGCCCGGAAATGCGCTGATCCTTGGCGGCTACGGGCGTGCGCTGCTGGCGCAGGGCAATTACAGCGCGGCCCTGCCAGTGCTGGAGCGCGCCCGCGACCGCGATTTTCGGGACGCCCGCATCCTGCGCGATCTCAGCGTGGCCTATGCCAGGACCGGGCAGAACGGTATGGCGTCGGTGGTGACGGCGGAACGCTATGCGCTGCAAGGGCGGCTCGGGGATGCGACCATTCACGCCAGACGGGCCGAGGGGCTGTTGCCGCGCGGCTCTGGCCCCTACAGACGCGCGCAGGATGTGCTGGACGCAGCCCGCCGCGCGGGAATTCGCTGATTTTACAGGAGAACCTTATGAAACATCCACTTCGTCTCGCTGCTTTTCTCGGGCTGATGGCCCTGCCGGCGCAGGCCTTCGATCTGGGCGACATGAATGACACCGAACGTCAGGTGTTCCGCGACGAAGTGCGCGACTTTCTGATGGAGAACCCGCAGGTCATCATGGAAGCCGTCGCCGTGCTGGAGGCCCGCGATGCCGAAGCGCAGGCCGCCGACGACGACCGATTGGTGCAGGCCAACCGCGCGATGCTGAACGATTCCGAATTGTCCTGGCAGGGCGGCAACCTCGAGGGTGATGTCACACTGATCGAATTCGTCGATTACCGCTGCGGATATTGCCGCCGCGCACATGACGAGGTGGCGGAACTGGTTGAATCCGACGGTAATATCCGCCTGATCCTCAAGGAATTCCCCATTCTGGGCGAAGCCTCCCTGACCTCGTCGCGCTTTGCCATCGCGACCCGGCAACTGGCGGGCGACGAGGCCTACAAGGCGGTGCACGACGCGCTGATCACCTTTACCGGCGACGTTACGGAACCGGCGCTGATGCGGATGGCCAATACGTTCGGACTCGATGGCGCGGCGATCGTGGCGCATATGGAGAGCGACGCGGTGACGGCGGTGATCGCCGAGACCCGCGCGCTGGGTCAGCGGCTCAACATCAACGGCACGCCGACCTTTGTGGTGCAGGACGAGATGGTGCGCGGCTATGTGCCACTTGAAGCGATGCGCGGGATCGTGGCGGACCTGCGGCGCGACGGCTGAGGTGAGCGCCGAATGAACGGGCAGGACCGGGGCGCTGCCCCGGACCCCGAGGTTTATTTGGCAAGATGAAACGACAAGAGGGCGCGCGCTATTCGGCGGCGTGGGCGGCCTCTGACTCTTTTGCGTCAAGGGCGGCGGCGCGTTTTTCAACCTGTTCGACGATGTGGTCGACCAACTGCTCGTTGCTAAGCTTGTGGCTTTGCTTGCCGGCAAGGTAGACCATGCCCGCGCCATTGCCGCCGCCGGTGAAGCCCACGTCGGTCATCAGCGCCTCGCCGGGGCCGTTGACGACGCAACCGATGATGCTGAGGCTCATCGGTGTCTTGATGTGTTCGAGGCGTTTCTCCAGGGTTTCCACGGTCTTGATCACGTCAAAGCCTTGCCGCGCGCAGCTGGGGCAGGAGATGATGTTGACGCCGCGGTGGCGCAGGCCGAGGCTTTTGAGGATCTCGAAGCCCATCTTGACCTCTTCGACAGGATCGGCCGAGAGCGAGACGCGGATCGTGTCGCCGATGCCCATCCAGAGCAGGTTGCCCATGCCGATGGCGGATTTCACGGTACCCGAGATCAGCCCGCCGGCCTCGGTAATGCCGAGGTGGATGGGGGCGTCGGTGGCGTCGGCCAATTGCTGGTAGGCGGCGGCGGCCATGAAGACGTCGGACGCCTTGCAGCTGATCTTGAATTCGTGAAAGTCGTTGTCTTGCAGGATGCGGATATGATCGAGGCCGGATTCCACCATCGCGTCGGGGCACGGCTCGCCGTATTTCTCGAGCAGGTGTTTTTCGAGACTGCCCGCATTGACGCCGATGCGGATCGAGCAGCCGTGGTCGCGGGCGGCCTTGATGACCTCGCGCACGCGATCCGGCGAGCCGATGTTGCCGGGGTTAATGCGCAGGCAGGCCGCACCCGCCTCGGCCGCTTCGATGCCGCGTTTGTAATGGAAATGGATGTCGGCGACGATGGGCACCGGCGATTCGGCGACGATTTCCTTGAGCGCCTTGGACGACGCCTGATCCGGGATGGAAATGCGCACGATGTCGGCGCCCGCCTCGGCTGCTGCCTGCACCTGCGCGATGGTGCCTGGGATGTCCGTAGTGACCGTGTTGGTCATGGTCTGCACGGAAATTGGCGCATCGCCTCCAACGGGGACGTTGCCTACCATGATCTGGCGGCTCTTGCGGCGGTATATGTTGCGCCACGGGCGGATGTGATTCAGCGACATGGGACCCTCTTGCCGGTTTGGAGTCAGTTTGCCGGTTTGGCGGGCGGATTTCAATGGCCGCTCAAAGGGCGTGATGCGACACAAGGACCGGATAGGCCTGTGGTATCTTTCGAGCCAGTCTATTGGGCCGGTCTATTGGGCCGTTACTCTGTCGGAGCCACCGCGCCGGGTGTTTCCGGGGCCAGTGTCAATTCGGCAAAGACCCGGGCAAGATCATTGTCGGTGGTCATATCGGCGACCTGATAGGCGGTGGTCAGGTTGTCCGAGGACAATGCCAGGTTGGACGTGACCGCGCCGTTGGACCCCGCAGGACCATAGGTCTGACCATTGACCACAAAATAGATCGCACCGGATTCGCCGACGCGGATATTGGCCGCATCCTCGGTCTGGGGCACCTGAAAGGTGTCGCCGGCCTGCATGATGGCCTCGTAGATGCTGGTGCCGTCCGCAGACCGGACACGCACCCAGGCCTCGCGCACCGCCATGACGGTCACGCCGGGGCCGAGCGCTTCGACGACCTGTGGCAAGGCCGTGCCGAGTGTCGATGTCTGTGCCTGTGCCTGTGTCTGTGTCGATGTCTGTGTCTGTGTCGCCCCGTCCGCCGGAATGCCGCGCGCCAGATCGAGCGGGCTGGCGGTGCGCGGGAAATCGGGTTCGGTGGCGTCCTCGACCTTGGCCAGATCGCGGAACGCGTCTTCTGCAAAACTGCCGACCGAGCGCGGATCGAGGGTGGAGATCGGCGCATCCCGCGCCACCAGAACCGGCACATCCAACGCTTGCGGGCGATACAAACGGTCCATCGCGGTCACTGCCGAGGGCGGGTCGAACACACCTGCGGCTCCTGTGGGGTCGGGGCCGGTCACACCCTGAGCCAGCGGATCGGGGTTGGATTGCAGCGGGTCCAGATCAGACAGCACCACCGGCGTCTGTTCGATCGGGGCAAGCTGCACGCGCTGCACCTCGCGCAGGACCGACCAGCCGCCGTATCCGATGCCCGCGATCAGCGCGACCAGAATCAGCGACGACCCGATGGCCGCAGGTTCGATCCGCGTGAGGAAGGAATCGTCACCCGGCGCGAAGGGCAAGGCGGGGTTGGCAAAGATGTCCCGTCCGCCCGACCCGGCGGGCACGATCTTGTCGGATTTTCGGATGGTCGACGCCTTGTGCGACATGCCATGCGCTGTAGTGAAACCGCTTTCCTCGCAAAAGGCGGTGAATGTCTCGTCGGGGTCGAGGTTGAGGTAGCGCGCATAGGACCGAACGTAGCCTGCGATGAAACCGGGCGTGTCGAAGGCCGAAGGATCGCAGTTTTCGATGGCGGCGATGTAGCCTGCCTTGATGCGCAATTCGCGCTGCACGTCCAGCAGGGATTTGCCAAGCGTCGCACGCTCGCCGCGCATGACGTCGCCCAGGCGCAGTTCGAAATCATCGAAACTGCGCGGCGAAACCTCTGCCACTTCTGTGTCGCGCTGATGCCTGCGACGGATCATGCACCCTGCCCCTTGGTCAAACCTGCTTTGCCTCGTTCCAGCGATCACGTCGATTCGAGTCGCCGGTTTATTGACATAACACTAACACGGCACAAGGAAGATTACATGGAATAAGGGGTCAACCTGCCAGTTCGGCGCGATTCAGCGCACAATGGGACCATAATTCATCCATCGCGCGCACAAGATGCGCCATTTCGAACGACCCATGCACCGGCGACGGCGTAAAGCGCAGCCGTTCGGTGCCGCGCGGCACGGTGGGATAGTTGATGGGCTGCACATAGATGCCGTAGCGTTCGAGCAGCATGTCGCTGAGTTTCTTGGTGTGGACCGGGTCGCCGACGATCACCGGCACGATATGGCTGCCATGATCTATGATCGGCAGACCCATGCCCTTGAGACGGGTTTTGAGAATACGCGCCTGCGTCTGGTGCTGGTCGCGCAATGTCTGATCGCGTTTGAGATGGGCGACCGATGCCGCCGCACCCGCTGCCACGGCAGGCGGCAGCGATGTGGTGAAGATGAAGCCCGGCGCGTAGGACCTGATCGCGTCGCACATCTTGTGGCTGGCCGCGATATAGCCGCCCATGACGCCGTAGGCCTTGGCGAGCGTGCCGTTGATGATGTCGAGCCGGTGCATCAGCCGGTCGCGTTCCGCCACCCCTGCCCCGCGCGGGCCATACATGCCCACCGCGTGCACCTCATCGATATAGGTCAGCGCGTTGAATTCGTCGGCCAGATCGCAGATTGCCTCGATCGGGCCGAAATCGCCGTCCATCGAATAGATCGATTCGAACGCGATCAGCTTGGGTGTCGCAGGGTCGTCGGCGGCCAGAAGTTCGCGCAGATGTTCGACGTCGTTATGGCGGAAGATGCGTTTCGCCCCGCCATTGCGGCGCATGCCTTCGATCATGCTGGCATGGTTCAGAGCGTCCGAATAGATAATCAGACCGGGGAAGAGTTTCGGCAAAGTCGACAGCGTCGCGTCGTTGGCGATATAGGCCGACGTGAACAGCAGCGCCGATTCCTTGCCGTGCAGTTCGGCCAATTCCGCCTCGAGCCGCTTGTGATAGACGGTGGTGCCCGAGATGTTGCGCGTGCCCCCCGACCCTGCACCGGTGGCGTCGATCGCCTCGTGCATCGCGCTGAGCACAGCAGGATGCTGGCCCATGCCCAGATAATCGTTGCCGCACCAGACGGTGATCGGTGTCTCTGCCCCGTCGGGTTTGCGCCATGTCGCGTAGGGAAACTGACCCTGCTTGCGCTCGATGTCGATGAACGTGCGGTAGCGGCCTTCGGTGTGAAGACGCTCCAGCGCGGTATCCAGTCTGGCGGTGTAGCTCACCGGCTTTCTCCCATTCTCAGGCGGTTTGCCCGATGGGGCAGACGCAGCAATCCTTCGTTGGTTGGAAGTATAGCCTGTGAATTTCCATGACAAGTATTCTGCCCGGTCGTGGTGTCGCAGCCTTGATCCATGTCAAATCGGGGCGAAATGCCGATCCGCCTTATCGCCGGGCCCTGCATCCCAACCCGCCTTTTCCGTGCGCGCCGCAATACCTCACGAAATCGTTGACGCGGGGACAATCGTGCAGGAAACGTAACTGCCCAGCATGTTGGGTTGAAGAATATGGTTGACTGAACGGCTCGATCATGAATCAACGGATGCATGTCTCAAGGATCAAAATTCCCGCTTTTCCCCTTTTCAGATATTGCTGGCCGCGCC
>Ga0307981_1001327_pt1 | contig 22472 bp, 21 predicted proteins | sample OrgLakmetagen987_FD_201849 | JGI IMG/M metagenome (GOLD analysis project Ga0307981, IMG submission 201849) | Saline water microbial communities from Organic Lake, Antarctica - #987 | ecosystem: Environmental > Aquatic > Non-marine Saline and Alkaline > Saline | place: Antarctica: Organic Lake... | reverse complement strand
GCCTCGGCCCAGATGTCGAGGCGCTCGGCGTAGTTCAAGAGGTGATCGCGCTCCTGCATGAAGCGCTCGATCGGGCGCTCGTACGCCGTTGCGAGCACCTGCTCGGCGTACAGCGATTCGACGAACAGGTCCTGTCGCCTGAGCATCACCATCACGGTGACGTCGAAATCGGACAGGCAGTCCCGCACGACTTGGGCATAGCGCTGGAACTGTTCGCGCCGTTCCGCCTCGTTCGGCTTGCCCGACGATGCCCGTGCCGGGTCGGGCAGCATGTGGCGGTACAGCGGTTCGGCGCTGAGCAGTGCTCGTTCGCCCGCCTTCATGTTCTTCTCGACTGCTGCGAAGAATTCACGGGCGGAGGACACGTCGAACTTGTCGTCGTTTCCGGCGATCGCATGGGCGATGCGATGGTGTGCGTAGTGCTTCGGGAACGGCCCCACCGACGCCGAGGGGTACCAGACCCCGTGCTCGCGCAGCGCATCTCGGTTGTTCCCGCAGAAGCGCTGGATGCTGGTGGTGCCGGTCTTGTGGGTGCCGATGTGGAGCAACAGTTCAGGCATCGAAGACCAACCGACGGAGTCGACCCCAGATCACGTACTGGATCTCGAGCGCCAGGATCCAGGCGTAGGCGACCTTGTCACCATCTTGTTTCGCATAGCGACGCGCCACCCGGTAGTGATGACGCCGCCAACGCCGGGCGTGCGCCATTCCGTAGGAGACGTAGTGATGTCGGTAGTGGCGCCAGATGCGGTTCCACGAACCCCAGACCAGCAGTGCGCCCCGCCCGCGATCCTCCTTGTGGTACACGCACAGCGCCGATTCGTCCTCCACGTGTTCGAAACGCCCGCCGAGTTCGGCGAAGCGGATGAAGAACCCGAGATCTTGGAGACGCGGCAGATCCTCGTCGAATGGTGCGGCCGCCAGAAACGTCGATCGAAGCCCCATCATCAGCCACAGGTATCCGCCGAAACTCGAATCGAGCAGGGAGTTCATCGGGTCGACGGGAGCGCCCGGAGCAATCAGCTTGGGTTCGTCCCAGCCCGCGCGCAGCCAGTGATAGTTGGTGAAGACGAGGACACCGTCCAACCCGTCACGACCGAGGTTCGCCTCGATGTCGTCGAGATGCGCCAGTTGCGCCGACAGCATCCCGGAATATTTCTCGTCGTCCGCATCCAGCCAGGTCAAGAACCGGCCGCGAGCGTTCTCCAGGAGCACGTTGCGCGTTCTCGGACGGCCGAGGTTCTCGTCGTTGCGGAGCAGACGGATCTCGGGGATGTCGCCGGCCAGTCGTTCGAGGAGCTCCCACGTTCCGTCGGTCGACCCGTCGTCACACACCAGGATCTCGACGCCACCCGGAACCTCCCCGACCCGGACCGAACGGATCGCACGTTCGACATCGGCCTCGGCGTTGTATGCCGGTATGCACACCGTGAGCGTGGTCATCGGCCGACCACGCCCTGCATCACATCGTCGATCACTCGCTCCCAGGCATCGAGCACCGGACCGGGCTCGAAGGCTTCGATGGTCGCCGGCCCGCCGGACGCGAGTCGCACGCGATCGGACTCGTTGTCGATCATCTGTTCCATGGCTGCAGCGAGTGAATCCGAACGACTGTCGCCGGGTTCCACGAGCAAGCCGTTCACGTCGTCGACCACGATCTCATTGGTTCCTTCACAGTCTGCGAATCCGATCACCGGCACGCCGTGTGCCATCGCCTCGGCCGTCACCAGTCCGAACCCCTCGTACGTCGACGACATCACCACGAACTTCGATGCCAGGTACTCCAAACCGATCTCCGATGTCGGTTCGTCGAGCGTTGCTCGCTCCAACCCGAGCGTCGCGATCAAGCTCTCCAGATCAGGGCGGAGGGGTCCGTCGCCGATGATCTTCAGACGCCAGGACGGATGACGTTGCTCGACCTTGGCCCACGCTCGCAGCAACGTGTCGTGGTCTTTCGCGGGCGAGAGACGGCCGACGGCGAGGACCACGTTGTCATCGCCGGTCGACACGTCGGCGAACGTTCCCGAGTACGGATGAATCATGTTCGGCACCACGTAGTTCAGGCGTCGAGCGGCGGGCTCCAACTGTTCGGCGAACGACGGAAGCAGCACCGTGTTGGCATCGCCGCTGCGCAGTGCACGACGACGAAGCCAGATGTCGACAGGGTTCTGGTCCCAACGTTGTTCGTCACCGCCGAGATCTCGGGTCGGGACGTTGTGCATCGAGGCCACGGTCTTGACCCCTGTGCCCAACGCCGCGAGCGTCAGGTACGGGAAGGTCGACGGGAGAAAACCGATCACGACGTCGGGTTTGGAGATTTTCAGCAGGCGCCGGAATCGAAGCACCTTCGGGAGGTACTGCACCAGCCAGAGCAGCACGCCGACACTCGTTCTCCGTTGCGCGGCACCATCGAGCTGTCGGAGCGGCGACCCGCCACCACGACGAGCGTGGCGCTTGCGGCCATCGAGGTGTGAGATCCCGTAGCGCAACGGATAGAAGCTCGGGCCGTTGCGATGCTGGTAGGTGAGGACGCTCACCTGGTAACCCCGATCGAACAGCCCGTTCGCGACGTCGACGAGCACTCGTTCGGCGCCCCCCGACACTCCGTGGAGCCCGGTGACCGCAAACGCCACGTGGGGCCGGTCGACTTCTCGTCTGCCCGTTGACATGGCGTCGGACCCTATCTGGTGGTCGGAGAGTCCATCAGCTGCATGCGCGCTCTCTTCGGTGACCGTCATGGCCCATCGGGGGTGAGGATCTCGAATGTCGCCTCGAATTGCGCACGCTCGACCTCGGGTGCATCCCGAGGGAGGAACAACCAGTCACGATGCTGATAGGTCACGTCACCGACGACCTCGGTGCGCAGTTCTGGACCATGATCGGTCAACGCGTACGACCGATAGCCGATCTGTTCGACGATCCGGGACAGGTCGACCTCGGTGCGACCGGCCAAGACCTCGCAGATGATCGCTGGTTGGACACGATCGATGAACTCGAGACCTCCTCGAAGCACGGATGGCTCGGTCGATTCGGTGTCGATCAGCAAGACCGTCGGGGTCTCGCGGGGCCCTCGACCCGGCAGTGAGAACCGTCCACGGGCCGGTTTCGGGAACTCGGCATCGAGGGTCGTGACCGCCACCTCGACGACCTCTTTCGCCGGACGGAAATCAGGGTTCAGCGAATTGGAGGTGTCCGATTTGGCCGAGAGGTGGAACGGAGCGGTGCCTTGGAAATCAGAGAGTGCGGCATCGGACAGATTCAGATCGATCTCGTTGCGCTGCTCCGCCTTGCGCAACCGCAGTGCCAGATCTGGCATCGGTTCGTACGCGAACACCTCGACCTGCTCGCCGAACAGCTTCTTCACGAGAATCGAGAAGTAGCCCATGTTGGCGCCGACGTTGATGAACCGGCTGTGCGGCCGCCCGGTCAACAGGCACAAGAGAGTGGCGAGAACATCGGGCTCGTAGGACCAGGTTCCCCGCTTCACGTACTGGTACATGTCGAGCTTTCGAGCGTGCTCGAAATCGATGTCGACATCGCCGACGCCGAGGTGCTCGAGCAGCGGGAACTTCACGATAGATCCGCGCATGGCGTCGAACCTAACGCGCAGCTCAGTCCTCGCTCGCTTCATAGGCCTTGACCACGTCATCGGTCGGGCCGTCCATGACGATCTGACCGTCAGCCAACCACACCGCCCGAGAACAGGTGCTCTTGATCTCGTTCAGGTTGTGCGTGACCATCACGACCGTGCTCGCACGCTCACGGATCTGGTTGATCCGCTCGAGACTCTTTCTCCGGAAGCGCTTGTCGCCGACCGCCAAGGCCTCGTCGATCAACAGGATCGGTGGCTCGGACATCGTGGCGATCGAGAACGTCAGCCGAGCTTTCATGCCAGACGAATAGGTCCTCATCGGGCGATCGATGGCGTCGACGAGTTCGGCGAAGTCAACCACCTCGCCGATGCGGTTCTCGATCTCCGCCTTGGTGAGGCCCATTGCCAGACCGCCGAGGAAGATGTTCCTGCGGCCCGACAACTTCGGGTCCAGTGCAGCGTTGACCGCCAGCAACTGGGGCTTTCCACTGACCAGGACGCGGCCCGACGCAAGGGTCTGGACACCGGCGATACAGCGCAGGAGGGTGGACTTGCCCGAACCGTTCGGACCGAGCAGGCCGACCGATTCACCGGTGAGGATCTCGAGGCTCACACCACGCACCGCGTGTACTTCGATCGAACGTCGACTCCGCATGCCGCGCTTCACGATGTCGGCCAGACCCAGCTGTTGCTGCTCGAGCACTCGGTACCTGACATGGACGTCCTCGATGAGGACAGCCGTGGGTGTCGTGGAGGTCATGGAGGTCATGGTCGTCATGGAGGTCTGGAGCTGGGGGGATTCACCGGTCACCGTAGGAGTCCTCCGCTGCACGGAACCACAGGAGGCCACCAACGGCCACGACCACGGTCCAGACGACCGCATTGAACAGCAGCGACCAGTCGATCGTCCCGCCGTCGAGCACGACGGCGCGGTTGAGCTCGATGAAGCAGTACAGCGGATTGATCTCGAACAGGACCCGCCAGCTCTTGCCCTCGAGGAATGCATTGACGTTGAACAGCACCCCCGATGCGTAGAACCCCAACCGGAACAGGAAGGGGAGGATCTGCGACACGTCGTAGACGTGGTGGACCGCACGCGCCATCACGAGGGCGAGACCAGCGGTGAAGATCGCCTGGAGTCCCAGCAACGGGAGCACCAACAGCCACGACAGCTTCGGCTGCTCGCCACTCGCCGTGACCATCACGAACATCACCCCGTAGGCCGGGATGGTGGCGAGGGTCTCGGTCAGCGTCGTCGTCAACGGGATCAGTGCACGCGGGAACGACACGATCTGCATCAACCGCTCGTATTTCACCAACGACTTCGACCCCGCCACCACGGTCTTCTGCGTGAACTGGTAGACGAAGATCCCGACCGCGAGGTAGCCGATGAAGTTGTCGACACCACGGTCGACCTCCAGCACCAATCCGAAGATGACGAAGAAGACTCCGATCTGGAGCAGCGGGGAGAGCACGTGCCAGATGTTTCCCAGCAGCGAGTTGATCTGGCGGCTGCGCATCTCGGAGCTGGCCACGTACCAGGTCCAGCTGCGGCGGCGCCAGAGTTCGGCGATGTAGACCGCGAGCTTGTCGGTTTCACGTGCGTCACGGAGCCCGGCGTGTTCGGGCTTCGACGCCGACGCCGACCGGGGGTCGAGACTCGTCATGAATCGATTTCCGACATCTCTCACTCCCTGTGACATCAACAGGAGCACGCCGTACTCGGCTCACTCCAACCTTCCCGACGATAGCGAACGTTGCCTGCTTCCCGTCGGCGGGGTGGTGCTGGCACCACGTGCGAAGCCCAACAGGCCACCGTTCATCACGCGCCACCGTGTGATCTGACCGTCGCGGTCAGCGCTGCATGGCAGCTGCGAAAAACGGGATCGTTCGCTCCAGGCCGGTCCGGAGGTCGATCACCGGGGTCCAGCCCAGCAACTCTTCGGCGAGGGTGATGTCCGGTTTGCGCTGCTTGGGGTCGTCGGACGGCAGCGGCTCGAACACGATGCCTGCGTCGTTGCCCGTGAGTTCGTTGACGAGGTCGGCGAGTTCGAGCATCGTGAACTCGCCCGGGTTCCCAATGTTGATCGGCCCTGACTGATCGCTGTCGAGCAGTGCGAGGAACCCACGGATCTCGTCGTCGACGTAACAGAAGCTCCGGGTCTGGGAACCGTCGCCGTAGATCGTCAACGACTCGCCGCGCAGGGCCTGGGTGATGAAGTTCGACACCACACGACCGTCGTTCGGCTGCATCCGGGGGCCGTAGGTGTTGAAGATCCGCACGACACGAATGGGCACGCCGTGGTGCCGGTGGTATGCGAACGTGAGGGCTTCGGAGAACCGCTTCGCCTCGTCGTACATGCTGCGCTCGCCGATCGGATTGACGTTGCCCCAGTACTCCTCGGTCTGCGGGTGGACGGACGGATCTCCGTACACCTCGCTCGTCGACGCCATGAAGAACGGCACCTCGCGTGCTCGAGCCAGTTCCAGCAGATGACGAGTGCCGATGCTCCCGACGTCGAGCGTCTCGATCGGCAACCGGACATAATCCTTGGGCGACGCAGGACTGGCCAGGTTCATCACGGCGTCGATCGGACCGTCGACCTCGACACCCGTGCAGATGTCGGCCTCGATCAGTTCGAACGCGGCGTCGGCGAGCAGATGTTCGACATTGACCCGGCTCCCCGTGACGTAGTTGTCGACGCAGACCACGTCGTCACCGCGCTGGATCAGGGCATCACACAGATGCGACCCCAGGAATCCGGCACCGCCGGCGACGACGACGCGCATCAGCGCCGACCTACCCCGTCGTAGCGCAGGCCGGCGTCCTTCACCGCGTCGGGGTCGAACAGGTTCCGGGTGTCCACGATGGTGGTGCCCTTGCCGACGCGCGCTGCCAACTCGTCGAGGTCGATCGATGCGAACTCGGGCCACTCGGTGAAGACGCACACGACGTCGACGTCGTCGGCGATCTCCATCGGGTCCCCGACCAGCTCGATCCCCTCGAGCATCTTCGCCCAGTGCGGGGCCAACACCCCGGTGGTCGTCGGGTCGAAGGCCTTGACCTGGGCTCCGACTCGCCGCAACTCGCCGATGATCGCAACCGCCGGCGACTCGCGCAGGTCGTCCGTGCCGGCCTTGAACGTCAGCCCGAGCGCACCCACCTTCGTCCCCGACAGGTCGGATTGATGACGACCGACCGCACGGGCGACTTTGTCGACCATTCGCCGCCGCTGCTCGTCGTTCACCGAGATCACACCACGCATCATCGAGAAGTCGTAGCCGTGATCTTCTGCGATCTTCACCAGCGCTCGACTGTCCTTCGGGAAACACGAGCCGCCCCAGCCCGGGCCGGGGTTGAGGAAACGACGCCCGATACGAGTGTCGGATCCGATTCCCTCCACGACGGCAGACACGTCAGCACCGACGTGCTCACACATCGCAGCGACTGCGTTCACGAAGCTGATCTTCATGGCGAGATACCCGTTGGCCGCATATTTGATCGTCTCGGCCGATGCCGGATCGGTGATGATCACCTCGGTCTCGATGCCGTTGTACAGCTCCGCGACCTGCGCGGCGGCGTCACGGTTCGCCGCACCGACGACCACCCGATCCGGCTGCAAGAAGTCGTTCACCGCCGTGCCCTCGCGGAGGAATTCGGGGTTCGACACGACGAAGACGTCATCGCGCTGGAGCACTCGTTCCACGGCACGGGTCGAACCGACCGGCACGGTCGACTTGTTCACCACGACGGCACCCGGCTTCAGCACCGGAGCGATCTCGCGTGCCGCCTGCTCGATGTAGGACAGGTCGGCGCTGCCGTCGTCCCCCTGCGGTGTCGGCACGCACAGGAACACGATGTCGGCGTCGGCAGCCGCGGTCTGGGAACCCAGGACGAACTCGAGGCGACCCGCTGCCACGGAGTCGTTGACGATCGCTTCGAGACCGTCCTCGACGATCGGGATGTGACCGTCCTTGAGGAGATCGATCTTGCGCTGATCGACGTCGCCACACACCACGTGGTGACCCAGATGCGCAAAGCAGGCTCCGGTGGTGAGACCGACGTAGCCGGTCCCGACGACGCCGAGGCGAACGGGGAGTTGTGACATTGCAGCAAACCTCGATTGATCATGAACCAGATGCAGTGAACCGAGTCGGACCAAGCCGACCGGAGCTGCTCGACAGCACGCCCGAACCTATCGCTGGAAACATCGGGTCGACCCGGCGCACGTCGCCCACGACGGCGCTGGCTGATCGAGGACCTGGATCAGCTAGGTTCCGCGAGCATGGCGAATGCACTCGACGGCACGGTTCTCGTGACAGGTGGGGCCGGGTACATCGGTTCGCACACCGTCCGAGCGTTGCGTGAGGCGGGCCGAGACGTGGTCGTGTTCGATTCGCTCGAACTCGGCCGGCGCGACGCGGTGATCGACGCGCCCCTCGTGGTCGGCGACATCCGCGACCAGGACCTCGTGGCCGCCACGTGCAACGAACACGGCGTCACCCAACTCGTGCACTTCGCTGCCTACAAGTCGGTGGGTGAGTCGATGGAGAGCCCCGCAAAGTACTGGCGTAACAACATCGCCGGTTCCGTCGAGTTGTTCGAAGCGTGTCTCTCGTCCGGGGTCACCGACGTGGTGTTCTCGTCGTCGTGCTCCGTCAACGGCACGCCTCCCTCCGTCCCGGTCACCGAGTCCGCGCCGATCGCTCCTGAGTCGGTCTATGCGGAATCCAAGGCGATGGTCGAGCGGATCCTCCACTGGTACGGCCGCACCTCCGACCTCCGTTCGGTCTCGCTCCGCTACTTCAACGCCGCCGGCGCCAGCTTCGACAGCCGGATCGGCGAGGACTGGACCTATTCGCAGAACCTGGTCCCCCTTGCGATGAAAGCAGTCCTGTTGCAGGACCGGCGACTGCAGGTCTTCGGAAACGACTACGACACCCCCGACGGCACCTGCATCCGCGACTACATCCACGTCGATGATCTGGCAGATGCACATGTGAAGGCACTCGACCACCTCGGCAACGGTGGCGGGACGGTCGCAGTCAACGTCGGGACCGGCGTCGGGTCCTCCGTGCTCGACGTGTTGAACGTGACATCCGAAGTCGCTGATCAACCGGTGCCGTACGACATCGTCGATCGTCGCGCCGGGGACCCCGTTGCCACCTACGCCGATCCGACCTTCGCCCTCGAGACGTTGGGATGGCAGGCCCGGCACGGCTTGCGCGAGATCATCGAATCCGCACATCGCTGGCATCAGGCGCAGATCTCACGCGAGCGCTGATCTGCGACCCTCTGGCTGCATCGACCTCGTCGACGATCTCGGCGAACGTCAGCCGATCGTCAGCCGAACGCAACTGGGATGATGGCTGCGGACACGATCATGGTGGACAACGTCAGCGGCGCACCCACCCTCGTGAAGTCCGTGAACCGATAACCGCCGAGGCCGAACACCATCAGGTTCGTCTGATACCCGACCGGAGACAGGAACGAGCACGATGCTCCGATCAGTACGGCGACCGCGAGCATCCTCGGTTCCGCTCCGACCTCGCCGGCCGCAGCGAGCGCAACGGGCACCATCAGTGCAGCGGCAGCGGTGTTGGTGAGGAGTTCGGTCATCGCGATCGTCGCAGCCATCACGACCACCACCAGTCCGACGTCGCCGAGACCGAATTCGGCGAATCGTTCGACGAGCGAGGCGATCTGGCCGGCGAGGCCGCTCACCGCAACGGCCGACCCCAAGCTGATCGCCACGGCCATCGTTGCGATCACGTTGACGTTGATCGACTTCCAGGCCTCGCGCGGTGAGATCGCTCCGCCCGCAACCACGGCGATCGCAGCGGCGAGTGCTGCCTCGAACAGTCCGAACGTTCCCGACACCGCTGCGGCGATGAGGCCAACGGTGGCGAGGATCACCAACCACGACCGTTCACGACGAACCGGGGGCGGCCCTTCGATCGCAGCGACCAGCGAGAAATCTGCGTCGCCGCGCCACCGACTGGCGAACGCATCGTCGGACAGCACCAGCAGCACGTCTCCCGCCCGCAGCACCACGTGGCCGAGTTGGCCTCCCACCTCACCCGCAGACCGATGAATGGCCATGACTGCGCCGCCGTAGGAGCTCCGGAAGTTCGCGTCCTTGAGTGAGCGTCCGGAAAGGGACGAGCCGGGTGCGACGACGGCCTCGAAGACCGTGGCGCCAGGACCCTGAGCCTCCATCACGTGGTGTTCTTCGAGAGTGGCCAAGCCGTCGATGTCGTGCAGGCCGATCATCTGACCGACGTCACCGACGAAACAGCACAGGTCACCGTCTCGTAGCCGGGTCGCCGGAGATGCTGCAAGCGCTTCGGCGGCATCACCGGCAGCGCCGGGGCGCTCGACCATGGCGAGGAAGGCGCCGTCGAGGTTGCGCAGGCCCGATTCCTCGATCGTGCGCCCCACGAGCACACCGCCGCGTTCGACCCGAGCGACGAACTGGAACTCGCGTGCTCGCCGTCCGACATCGGATGCGACGGCCGTGCGATCGGGGAGCAGCCGTACGCCGATCGTCGACAACACGATGACACCGACGACGGCGACCGGCAGTCCGACCACGGTGATCTCGAGCACGCCGAACGGCGCTTGTCCCGACTGTTCGAGCAGATCCGAGACGACGAGGTTCGTGGACGTGCCGATGAGTGTCACCACGCCGCCGAGGATGCTGGCGAACGACAACGGCAGCAGGTACCGCGACGCACTCGCCCCCGTGCGCTGCGACCAGCGAACGATTCGCGGCGCGAACATCGCGACCAGCGGGGTGTTCGGGACCACCGACGACGCCGCCGCCGTGACCGCTGTCAACGCGACGATCGAACCGTTGCGTTCCAGCAGTCGGTCGAAGAGTCGCGAGAACGTCCCGGTCGCGGTCACCGCCCCCGCGAGCACATAGAGGGCGGCGATCGTGGCGGGCGCGCTGCTCGAGAGCCCACCGAGCGCGACGTCGGTGTCGATGACGCCGACGAACAGCAACGCCACGACCGCACCGCCGAGCACCACGACCGGCGCGAAGCGGTCGGCGACCAGGACCACCACCGTGATGCCCAACACCACGAGGGTGATCCAGACGTCGGCGGTCATGTCGCCTCGCCGGCGACGCTCACCGTGGATGTCATCCGATCAATCGATGGTGCCGTTGGAGCGCAGCGCCGCAATGATCCGGTCAGCCGATTCCTCGGCGGACAACGCATCGGTGTCGACATGGACGTCGGGATGCTCGGGTGCCTCGTACGCCGAATCGATCCCGGTGAAATTGCTCAGGTCGCCGGCACGCGCCTTTGCGTAGAGACCCTTCGGGTCCCGGGCCTCGGCAACGGCGAGCGGCGCATCCACGTGCACCTCGATGAATTCACCGTCGGCGACTCGGTCGCGAGCAAGACGACGCTCCGCCCGGAACGGCGAGATGAACGACACGAGCACCACGAGCCCGGCGTCGACCATGAGCGCCGAGACCTCGGCGATCCGTCGGATGTTCTCGACCCGGTCGGCATCGGTGAACCCGAGGTCGCGGTTCAGCCCGTGACGGACGTTGTCGCCGTCGAGGAGATAGGTGCGCACCCCCATCGTGTGCAGCTTCGACTCGACGATGTTCGCGATCGTCGACTTGCCCGCACCGGACAGACCCGTCAGCCAGACGACGGCCGGCTTGTGGTTGCCCAACGCCGACCGGGCGTCCTTGTCGACACGGACGTCCTGCCAGTGGATGTTGCCCGAACGTCGCAGGGCGAAGTGCAACAGGCCGGCCCCGACGGTGTTCTGTGTGAGCTTGTCGATGATGATGAATCCACCGGTCTCACGGTTCCCCGGTTGGCCGGCGTTGCGCTCGCCGATCGCAAGACCCGGGTACGGGTCGAACGGGATCGGGCGATCGAGACCGATGTTGCACACCCCGATCTCGTTGAGCGCCAGGGTGTCGGCTGCGAGGTGCTCCATGGTGTTCACGTCGACGCGGTACTTCGGGTCGTCGATGGTCACACCGACCGTGCGGGTTCCGATCTTCATGAGGTAGGGGCGCCCGGGGAGCATCTCGTCTTCGTGCATCCAGATGACGTGGGCCTCGAACTGGTCTGCCACCTCGGCGGGCGCGTCGCCCGCACAGATGACGTCGCCGCGCGACGCGTCGATCTCGTCGGCGAGCGTGAGCGTGACCGACTGACCGGCCACTGCGACGTCGAGGTCGCCGTCCATCGTGACGATGCGATCCACCGTGGATGTCGTGCCAGACGGGAGGACGCGAATCGAGTCACCGGGGCGGATGGTGCCGCCGACGATGGCGCCGGAGAACCCGCGGAAGTCGAGGTTGGGCCGGTTGACCCACTGGACCGGCATCCGGAACGGCTGGTCGGATCGGAGGTCGTCGACCTCGACCGACTCGAGGAACGGCATCAAGGGGAGCCCGTCGTACCACGCCATGTTGTCACTCGGGTCGGTGACGTTGTCGCCTTTCAGCGCCGAGAGCGGCAGGAAGGTGATGTCGTCCTCGCCCAGGCCGAGGCCGACCTTCGCCGTGAAGTCCAGGTACTCGCTGCGGATCTGGTCGTAGGTCTCCTGCGAATAGTCGACGAGGTCCATCTTGTTGATGGCGACGACGACCTTGCGGATACCGAGCAGCGACACCAGGTAGCTGTGGCGCCGTGTCTGGGTGAGGACTCCCTTGCGGGCGTCGACCAGGATGATCGCGACGTCTGCGGTGGACGCTCCGGTGACCATGTTGCGTGTGTACTGCTCGTGGCCCGGCGTGTCAGCGACGATGAACTTGCGCTTCTCGGTCGTGAAGAAGCGATATGCCACGTCGATCGTGATGCCCTGCTCGCGCTCGGCGGCGAGACCGTCGAGGAGCAGTGCGAAGTCGAGATCGGCACCCTGCGTTCCGACCTTGGCCGAATCGACCTCGAGCGCGGCGAGGTGGTCTTCGAAGACCAGGTGCGATTCGTAGAGGAGTCGGCCGATCAACGTCGACTTGCCGTCGTCGACCGAGCCGCACGTGATGAAACGCAGCATCGACTTGTTCTGGTTCGACTCGAGGTAGTCGGCGACATCCTCGGCGATGGGAGAATCTGCGGGCGTACCGGCAGAGGTGGGAGTGACGGTGTCAGCCATCAGAAGTGACCTTCCTGCTTCTTCTGTTCGAGTGAGCTGATGCCGTCGTGATCGGCAACCCGGTTCTGACGTTCGGACGTCGTCGCCAGGAACAGCTCGCGGATGATGTCGGGCACGGTGGCTGCATCGGACTCGATGGCTCCGGTGATCGGGTAGCAGCCGAGCGTGCGAAATCGCACCTGGCGCATCTCGGGCTCCTCACCCGGCTCGAAGCGGAAGCGATCGTCATCGACCACGATCAGCGAACCGTCTCGCTCCACGACCGGACGCTCCTTGGCCAGGTAGAGCGACACGAGCGGGATGTTCTCGAGGTAGATGTACTGCCACAGGTCGAGCTCGGTCCAGTTCGACAGCGGGAAGACGCGGATGCTCTCGCCCGAGCTGCGACGCGAGTTGTACAACTGCCAGAGCTCGGGACGCTGACGCTTCGGATCCCACTGGTGCTGGGCCGAGCGGATCGAGAAGATGCGCTCCTTCGCACGAGACTTCTCCTCGTCGCGACGAGCTCCTCCGAAGCACAGGTCATACTTCTTCTCGTCGAGCAACTGCTTGAGCCCTGCGGTTTTCCACATGTCGGTGTGCACCGCCGAACCGTGATCGAACGGGTTGATGCCGCGCTCGACGCACTCGGGGTTGTAGTGCACCACGAGCTCCATCCCCAGCTCCTCGGCCGTGGCATCACGGAAGCGGTACATCTCCTGGAACTTCCACGTCGTGTCGACGTGGACGAGCGGGAACGGCGGGACGCTCGGGAAGAAGGCCTTGCGAGCCAGGTGCAGCATGACCGTGCTGTCCTTGCCGATCGAGTACAGCATCGCCGGGTTGTCGGCCTCGCTCGCTGCCTCGCGCATGATCTGGATCGCCTCGGCTTCGAGGCGCTGCAGGTGCGTGAGGCGCGTCGGCGGGACGATCGTCGTATTCTCTACCATGACGGTGGACAATACGCACATTACATCGCTCGGCACAACCCCCGAATGCCGAACGCCCTCCTGCCCCGAAGGTTCGTCAAGCGGGTGTCAAGGTTTCGTCACGGGCGGGTCAAGCCTCGAACCAACCGAGCCGGTCAGCCATGCCGCAACGCAGTGTCGGTCCGGTATTCGTCGGCGAGCTCCATCACCGAGGCCGGCAGCTCACCCGCGACCAGTTGAGCGAGCGTGACCGTCTCGAGGACCCGTCGCAGACTGCCGCGCACCGCCATCCACACGTCGGGCAGCGCTTCGGCCGGCTCCTTGTAGGCGAGTTCGCGCAGGCTCATGTCATGGACGTCGGCCAGCGGGCCGTCGATTGCACGGAACACATCGGCCAGCGTGGTCGCCGTTGCAGACCGTGACAGCGTGAAGCCACCGTCGGGGCCTCGCTTCGATCGGACCAACTCCGCTCGTTTCAGATCACGGAGGATGTCGAGCAGGTACTTCAACGAGATGTCCTGCCGCGTGGCGATGCTCTCGGCCTTCATCGGCGAACCGTCACCATTGGCCAGCTCCGCCATTGCGCGAACGGCGTTGTCGACTCGTTCGGAGATCCGCATCCGGTGCGATGGTACTCGCCGACACGAGCACGCCGTCGGGACACCGCCGTCGCGACTGCTACGCCGGATCGGAGCTCGGGTGATGTTGTATCGAGCGCATCCGGTCGAGCCAGCCGAGCAACACCGCGACCGCACGTGGGTCGTGGCGAAGTCGATGCCCGGCCCCGTTGAGCAAGCTCAGCTCGGCGTCACCGTGGGCGTTCACGAGCTGACGTGCATCGGACACCGGGACGCTGTCGTCGTCGGCACCGTGCATGACGAGCATCGGCCGCGGCGCAAATCGGCGAGCTGCGGCGACGGGGCGGAACCGGCGGAACTCGCGTGCCCACTCGTCGATCGACGGCGGAAACCGCCGGTCGTGGATTGCGCCGATCTCGCGAGCGTGTTCGAGGAAGCGCCGTGGATGCTGCGCCCAGTCGTCGAAATCGGCACGGGGGCTCAGGAGCCCGACGGCGGACACCCGGGGGTCGTCGGCACCGACGCACACCGCGATCGAGCCTCCGGTGTTCGTGCCGAGGAGGATGACGCCGTTCGGTTCACTCACCGTCATGAGATGGCCGATCGCATGGCGGAGATCGTCAACCCATCCCTGCAGCGAGAAGTCGCCCTCGCTCTTGCCGCAGCCGCGGAAGTTGAAGGTCATCGTGACACAACCCAACGAGCTCGCCGCCCGATCCATGAGCTGCGGGAACGTCCCAGCCGATCGCTCTGCGTCGAGCGGACCGATCGGGAAGCCGTGACACAGGATGACCCCGGGACCCGATTGCACATCGCCGGGAGGTCGACCGACGTGACATGACAGTTCGAGGCCGTTCGAGGTGAACGTCGAGTCCATGCCGGGCACGATGCGATACCGCCGGCGCTCAGGAGCGCGGCTTGAGGTGGCGGCGCTTCTTGCCCGGCGTGGCGAGCGTGTACCCGCGGTTGCGAGCCTCGGCGAGCGTGTCGGGTCCGAATCCGAGTCCGACACCCGCATCGGCGATCTCGTTGACGACATCGTCGTCATCCCAGGTGGTGAGGTCGTAGACGAGCTGCGTGCGCTTGTCCCCGATGAAGCGGAATCCTTCGAACTTCGGGTGGTGATCCATCACGTTGCCGACGCTAGCCGATCGACGAGCCGACCCGACGGTGGCGACAACCACCGCAACGGCAACGCTCGATCAGCACCCAGACGCGACGATGCCAGGCTCCGGGTGGAGCCTGGCATCGTCGGACTGCATGGGACTGACCACCACCATGAACGGTTCGACGGTGTCGAACCGAACGTCGCCGGGACCACTTGCGACGATGATGACCAGCGGGGTTGGCGTGGATTCGCCAGGCCGGTCCAGCCTGCTGACCTAGCGGCCAACCACCTCCAGGATCCCCTGTTGTTCACTTGACATGTGTTGGACCACCTCCTCTCTCTGGTCCGATTATTTCAGCACACCGACGCTGCCTTGTCGCATCGAGTTTCGATGAAATCTCGATCTCGTGGACGAACGATCGAAGGATCTCGATCAAGCCTGATCGCCGTCGTCGATGACGTCGTCGAGCGGGGCTTGGGGGCCGACCGCTCCGATCGCCTCGAAGTACGCGAGATGCGCTTCCACCACGTTCACGGCATCGACGTCATCGAGCAGATCGACGTCGTTGCGGTCAGCCTCGCCGAGCAGGTACGCGGTCAGACCGTCCTCGGTGACGATCACCTTCTCGCCGCTCACCTGGCGCTGGTCGACGACGCGGTCGGGTTGGAGCCCCTGTGCGTGGAGCCACTGCATGTGGAACATGAGCAGTTGCTCGACCTCGCCCGGGGTGAGGCGCGCCTGACTCTCGACGGGCAGCCGGTCGCACACGAAGTCGGTCGCTTCGTCGAGTCCCCACACCGCCCGCGGTGCGACCGAATCGAGTCGATGAGCTTCGCGGCCCACCACCACTGCAGCGATCACGAACACGAGCACCGCCGACACCGAGATGAACAAGATCAGCACGCCGTCAAGCTACCGAACCCAGCCCCGAGGTCGGACGGCACCAGACGCTCCCGCCGATCGCATCCACCGCGTGAGAACGATGCAGGAAAGCACACCGAGTCGATTCTCGACCCCGTCCCGTGCCGCCCCTCGACACACCCCACACCCGAGAACGAAACGGAGGCCCGAAGCCGGAGTGGTCGCGCCAGCACAGCAGCAAGAAAGTGCACCCAGACGCGCCGAACCCCCGAATCGGGCCGACCGTAGAGGGCCGGAGGATCCGGGGGTTCGAGAAGCGACGTCGTCCCGAGTGAGGAACGATCGAGGGCGAGTCGCGGAACGAATCGCCGGGTCCGCAGGACCGGTGTCAGATACCGATCCGCTGGGCGAGCATCTCGCGGTGGTACGTCGGATCCCCGAACATCAACTCCGAGCTCTTCGCCCGCTTGAAGTAGAGGTGCGCCGGGTGTTCCCAGGTGAAACCGATGCCGCCGTGGATCTGGATGTTCTCGGCCGAGGCGTGGAAGTAGGCCTCCGAGCAGTAGGCCTTGGCGAGCGAGGCGGTCGAGGCGAGCTCGTCGTTCATCTCGGCGGCGCACCACAGGCCGTAGTACGCAGCGGACTTCGCCGACTCGACTTCGAGCAGCATGTCGGCGCACTTGTGCTTGATGGCCTGGAACGAGCCGATCGGGCGACCGAACTGCACGCGGACCTTGGCGTACTCGACGGCCTGCTCGAGGACCATCTGAGCGCCACCGACCTGCTCGGCGGCGAGGCCGACGGCGACGAGGTCGAGGACTCCCGAGAGGATCTCCCAGCCCTTGCCGTCTTCGCCGATCAGCGTGGCGGGCGTGTTGACGAAGTCGATCTTCGCCTGCTTGCGGGTCTGGTCCATGGTGGACAGCTGCGTCCGGGTGATGCCCGTTGCGTCGCCGGCCACGGCGTAGAGGCTCGTGCCGGCGCTCGACTTGGCAGCGACGATGATCAGGTCGGCGACGTGACCGTCGATCACGAACGACTTCGTGCCGCTGAGCGTGACGCTGTCACCCGAGCCCGAAGCTTCCATCGTGATGCCCGACTCGTCCCACTTGCCCGACGGCTCGACGTAGGCGACCGTGGCGATCGTGGATCCGGCGGCGATGCCTGGCAGGTGCGCCTGCTTGGCGGCGTCGTCACCCGAGTGGATCAGCGTGTTCGCAGCGAGCACGGCGGTGGAGAAGAACGGTGCGCACAGCAGTGCGCGACCCATCTCCTCGAGCACGATGCCGAGTTCGACGAAGCTGTAGCCCGAGCCGCCGTACTCCTCCGGGATCGCCAGACCCTGAAGGCCCATCTGCTCACCCATCTGGGACCAGACGGCGTCGTCATAGCCCTTGTCGGTGTCCATCTGCTCGCGCACAGCTTCTTCGGAGCTCTTGGCCTCGAGGAACGCACGGACGGTGTTGCGCAGTTCTTCCTGCTCTTCGGTGAATGCAAAGTTCATGAACGAGATGATGACGGACTTGCGCGCCACCCCGCAACTCTGCTTGTGTACACACGTGGACACACGTGAGACCCGGACAGCAGGAATCAGAGATCTTCGATCCGGACTTGCCGAGGCAGTGCGCCGTGCGAGCGCAGGAGAGCGCACCGTCATCACGTCGTCGGGCGCACCGATCGCCCAGCTCGGACCCCTCGATGCCGACGCCCCCGACCTCGAACGCCTGGTCGGATCCGGTGCGATCATTCCGCCGCGCCGGACCAGCGAGTGGCGCGCACCGGAACCGGTGGCGGTGTGGGCCGGCGTCCGCATCGACCAGATCCTGCGCGAGCTCCGCGGATGACGCCACGTCCGTCTCCCCCAACCCAACTCCCCACCCGGGATCACCCCACCCCCACTTGTTTGCGTGACGGAAAATGCGGTCCGAACCACCAAAAACGTGACGCAAACAGTGATGTATGCGCAGGGGCGGGGGCAGGGGCGGGTGCCTGCGGATGACAGTGGTGCTCGACACGTCTGCGCTGCTCGCGATCGCCGTCGAGGGGCCGCAACGCTCGACGGTGCTCGCCGCGCTCGACGCCGACCCGATGTGGGCCGCGTCGGCGATGGCCCTCACCGAAGCGCTTCCCGCGATCGACCGCCTGACCGACGACCGGTACCTCCGCCTGGACCTCGAGGATGCAATCCGGCTCGCGTGGGACCACGTGCACGTCGTGCCGGTGGATCAGCGCTGCCTCGACGCCGCCGCTGCCTTGGCCCGATCGCAACCGGTGCGCCTCACCGACGCCATCCACTTCGCTGCGGCCCGTCGACTCCCCGACCCGATCCGTTTCGTGACATTCGACCCGAACCACATCGGCGTGGCGATGGGACTCGGGTTCGACGTGGTGTCGACCTGAGCGACCTGCGGATCAGGTGACGCGCATGAGCCGGAACGTGTCGGTGTCACGCGCCGATCGCGAGATCCCGGCCACGACCCCGATGAGGTCACCGGACTTCACGTGGCCCTCCCGACGCGCCAGATTGACGGCGACCCGGACACGCTCGACGTAGTCGGGGTTCTCGGTTTCCAGCAGCATCGGGATGACACCCCAGCTCGATGCAAGCTGTCGCACGGTGCGCTCGTTCGGGCTGAATCCGAGGATCTTCGCTCGAGGCCGGAATCGCGCCATCGACCGCACCGTGAATCCGGACTCCGACACGCACAGGATCGCAGCGACCTCGGCCGAGTCGACCGCTCGTGCCGCCGCGATCGTGATCGCGTCGGTGATCGTGGTGTTGTCGTGCTCGTTGCGTCCCGCCATGCGGAGGTCGGCGACCTGCTCGGCCCAGCCGGCGTGATCGAAGTGTTCGTCGGCGGTCTTGGCGATCTGCGCCATCATCGCGACGGCGAGTGCCGGCTGGGCACCGATCGCGGTCTCGGCGGACAACATCACCGCCGAGCTGCCGTCGAACACGGCGTTGGCCACGTCGGTTGCCTCGGCTCTCGTCGGTGACGGTGCGCCGACCATCGAGTCGAGCATCTGGCCAGCGGTGATGACGGGAAGACCGCCGGCGATGCAGTCCCTGATGATGCTCTTCTGGACGTGAGGCAGGTCCTCGAGTGGGATCTCCATGCCGAGCCCACCGCGAGCGACCAGCACGCCGGAGGCTGCTTCGATGATGCTCGCCAACTCGGGAACCGCTCCGGCGGATTCGATCTTCGCGACCAGCATCGGACCGCGCGGGTGCGGCTCGAGACCGAGGGACCGCAGCTCCGAACCGCTCCGAACACTGACCGAGACGATGTCGACACCTTCGGCCACGAATTGATCGACGACGGCCCGGTCGGTCTCGGTGATCGCTCCCAGATCGTTCGTGGCGAACGGGATGTTCACGCCGGCACGACCGTTCAGCGGACCGCCCGTGACCACCCGGGTGACCACGTCGGTCGCTCCCACCGACTGCACCACCACGACGACTTCCTCACCGTCGCCGATCGAGATCCGGTCCCCGACATGGCAATCGTCGACGAGGTGCGAGTAGTCGACGAAGATCCGGTCCTGCGAGCTCTCGTCGCTGCCGCCGACCAGGGTCACCTTCGCACCCGCCTGCAGTTCGATGCCCTCGCGCGGCGTCCGACCGATCCGGATCATCGGTCCAGGCAGGTCGATCATCGTGGCGACGACCGCACCCAGTTCCTCGGCGACCTTGCGGACCCGGCGATGCTTCTTGAGGGCCGACTCGACCGGGGTGTGCGCCATCGAGATCCGAGCGACGTCCATACCCGCGCGGATCATGTCCGCGAGGACGGCCTCGTCGGAGCTCGCCGGGCCGATGGTTGCAATGATCTTCGTGCGACGTGCCACCTGGCGCACCGTATCCGAGCGGACGGGAACCGGACGCCGATGCTTCGGCCTGGCAGACTCGAACCATGCCAGCACCGTCGAACACACTCCACTGGTCGAACGCCGACGCCGAGGTCCACAAGGTCGTGGTCGGCCCCGTCGACAACAACGTCTTCGTGGTCCGCTGCAAGCGCTCCGGCGACGCCGTACTGATCGACGCTGCGAACGAGCACGAGATGTTGCTCGAGCTGTGCGACGCCCTCGGCGTCACGCGCGTGCTGGAGACACACGGCCACTGGGACCACATCCAGGCGGTACCTGCGATGCGCGAGGCGGGCTACGAGGTCGCCGTCACCAAGCTCGACGCACCCAAACTCGACGAGTGCGGCTACGACGTGTTCCTCGACGACACCGAGGTGATCGAGGTCGGTCGGCTCCGGCTGCATGCGATCCACAACCCGGGTCACACGCCGGGCTCGATCTCGTTCGCGCTCGCCGACACCCCGCTGCTGTTCACCGGTGACACCCTCTTTCCCGGCGGCCCCGGCAACACGAGCTTCGACGACGCCTCGTTCGACACGATCATCGACTCGATCACGAACCGACTCTTCACGTTCTCCGACGACACGATCATCCTCCCCGGACACGGCATCGACTCGACGATCGGCGCCGAACGTCCCCACCTCGACGAATGGATCGAGCGCGGCTGGTGACGCCCTGACGATGAAGTACGACGAACGTCCGGTCGACCACACTCCGGTCCACACCGCAGATCTCCCACCCACACCGATCCGTGACCGCAACATCCCGGCGACCGCGTGGATCGAAGCGCCGAACTCCCTGGTGCACCTCGGCGACGACCTCCCCGACGAACCCGTTGCCGATTACAAGCGGCGCATCGGGCCGTGGATCCTGTGGCGCGCCGGCCCGGCGAAGGGCGATGCCCGGTACTGGGTCGCGCACGCCGATTCAGGCGCCGAGTTCACCCTCCGCCTGTTTCCGGACGGATCGGCCGACGGCATCGGTCCGAGCGGCACCCGCCACGAACGGTTCCGAGCGTGGAAGGAAGACCTGCGCGACGCCGACTGACCCGGAACGTCGTTGCTGACGACGCGCCCTCACCGGGCGCGTACTGTCGTGTCGTGGCCGAACCGTTCTTCCCCGATGTCGAGTCGATCCCGTACGAGGGACCGGACTCCGACAATCCGCTCGCGTTCCGCTGGTACGACGCCGACCGCATCGTCGGCGACAAGACGATGGCGGAACACCTTCGCTTCGGTGTGTGCTACTGGCACAGCTTCGCATGGGACGGATCCGACATCTTCGGTGCCGGCACGCTCGACCGACCATGGAATCCGGCCACCGCATCGGGTGCCGCGGCATCGATGGAACCGATGGCTGCTGCCAGGACCAAAATGGCGGCCGCGTTCGAGTTCTTCGAGAAGCTCGGGGCGCCGTTCTTCTCGTTCCACGACATCGACATCGCTCCGCCCGGCGCCACGTTCAGGGAATCGGCACGCAATCTCGACGAGATGGTCGACCACGCAGCGGTCCACATGGAACGCACTGGCACGAAGCTGCTGTGGGGCACCACCAACGCATTTTCCCATCCGCGTTTCATGGCCGGAGCCGCCACGAATCCCGACCCCGCGATGTTCCAGTACGCCGCTGCACAGGTCGCGCACTGCATGTCGGCGACCCACCGTCTCGGCGGCGCCAACTACGTCCTGTGGGGAGGGCGCGAGGGCTACGAGACGCTGCTGAACACCGACATGCAACGTGAGCTCGACCAGCTCGGGCGCTTCCTGCACATGGTCGTCGAGCACAAGTACGCGATCGGCTTCGATGGCACCCTGCTGATCGAACCGAAGCCGATGGAACCAACGAAGCATCAGTACGACTACGACGTCGCCACGGTCTTCGCCTTTCTCCAGCGGTACGGGCTCGAGAACGAGATCAAGGTCAACATCGAGGTCAACCACGCCACGCTGTCGGGTCACGACTTCCACCACGAGGTCGCCACGGCCGTCAACGCGGGGATCTTCGGCTCGATCGACGCCAACTCGGGCGACGACCGTCTCGGTTGGGACCTCGACCGCTTTCCGGTCTCGGTGGAGGAGATGTCGCTCGGGATGCTCGAGATCCTCCGCGGCGGTGGGTTCACGAGCGGTGGGTTGATGTTCGACACCAAGCTTCGGCGCCAGTCGATCGCACGCGACGACCTGTTCCACGGACACATCGGCGGGATGGACGTGATGGCTCGCTCGCTCCTGGTGGCCGCGTCGATGATCGACGAACTCGACGCCCGCCGCGATGCCCGCTATGCAGGGTGGGACGAACGTGCCGACATCCTCGACGGGGGCGTCACCCTGCAGCAGCTCCACGACGCACAACTCGACGGCGCCGAACCGACCGGTGTGAGCGGCCGCCAGGAAGCACTCGAGAACCTCGTCCAACGCC
>Ga0307981_1001326_pt1 | contig 22514 bp, 19 predicted proteins | sample OrgLakmetagen987_FD_201849 | JGI IMG/M metagenome (GOLD analysis project Ga0307981, IMG submission 201849) | Saline water microbial communities from Organic Lake, Antarctica - #987 | ecosystem: Environmental > Aquatic > Non-marine Saline and Alkaline > Saline | place: Antarctica: Organic Lake... | reverse complement strand
AGAGTAGCTGCCGTTTTAAATTTGAGAGCTGCATTCAAAAGTGATAAACATAAGGGTATCCGCCAGCTCATTAACTATCAAATGGGGCACCAATGGACTGCATAAGCGACAATCTGGTTTGCGCCCTCCTATTCTTATACTAACCGTTCTCCGACACAAAAGCCGGGAGTCAAAATATTTAATACGAAGGTAAATTCAATACTCAACAAAATCTTAATAATTTGATGAATGAATTCAAAATTTGAAGAATTTTCGAAAACGACCTTTACATAAAACACAAATTTATGCTAATCCCCTTAAAATGAGTTCATTAAATCTGTTAAAAAGTAGAATTGCTAAATTTATAAATTCTAGTTATCTTGTAAATAAAACCAGATATGAAAGCTCATAAATTACCCGAATTTTCCGTTGAAGAATACTTGAAGCATGAAGCAGAAAGTGACTCAAAGTATGAGTATCAAAATGGTCAGATATTTGCCCTTGCTGGAGGAACAATCAATCATGGTTTACTGTGTGCTAACATATATTCAGAAATAAGAAATGAACTAAGGCAAAGTAATTCTAATTGTAAACCTCTGTCTAGCGAAATCAAATTGCATGTAAAAAGCGACAAATATAATAGCTTTCTGTATCCAGATACAATGGTTATTTGTGGTGAATTAGAAGAATCAGACACAAATCAACATGCGGTAAAAAATCCAGTTTTAATCGTAGAAGTCTTATCAAAATCTACTGCCGATTATGATAGAGGTGATAAATTCCATATCTATAGACAGATACCAAATTTACAAGAATATGTTTTAATTGAACAAGACAAATATGTTGTAGATATTCATTATAAGAACCCTAAAAGTGATTTATGGAGAATAACAAGAATTGAAGGCAAAGACAGTATTATAAATCTACAATCACTAAATATTTTTATATCAATGGAGAATTTGTATTTCGATGTTAAAATAGATTTATAATACGAATTCATCCAAAATATCTTCTTATCAAATGACAACTCTGAATGATTGCACAATCTAATTATTAAAAAAATGAATGCGTCGGAGAATCGAGTAGGGTAAGGAAGGTTTCTTGACCTTCCTTATCCCTCTCACTACCTGTGACGCTTTGCGTTCCCACCTAGCAGCCTGTTTCCTTTCTCCGGCTGTTAGAAGTGGTTTGATTAGTTCTCCTAAAAAATCCTAATCGGAGGGCCTTCCTCCATCTTTATTTTAGTTACGTTGCTCGCGCAACTCACAGCACACATCGAGTAGACGGCAGTGAGCTGTAAAAGCTCACTGCCTGCCCCGCATTAAACTGCGGGGGTGCGCCTCTCATACCACCTGTGGCTTTACCAGCCGTTTGAGTGCCATGGCCGGCCACGCTTACCAACTGGTCAACCTACCTTACTACCTAATGAGCCAGCTTGAAGGCTATTTGGAGTGGTTGAGTCGCCAACTCCCCCAAAAGTAAGCTCGCCATCTGTAAAAAAGTCTAGCCTTTTTAATCCGCCTGGGCATTAATCCCCGTAGATTGACTAAAAGAGACAATACTCCTTTAGTTGCATGAAAAAAACCACCACATATCTCCTGCTCGCTGTACTCTGTGTCAACATCTTTGGCGCAGGCACCGGAGAATTGGCACACTGGCTTTCACACGCACTTGAAGGAAGCGAGCTCCAATGGCATACCCATACCCATCACCACGATGCGGTCCATGCCCACCAACACGAAGAGGGTCACCATGCAGCCCACCATAGGCACCATGAAGCCATTTCCCTTTTACTGGAAACCTTCAGCGCATTGGATGAAGAGGCTTCTGAACAGTGCCTCCTCCACCTCAACTGGCTTATGCTGAGCCTTACCGGGTTGCTAAGCACGGTGCACTACGCTTCCACTCCTGAGGTAAGCCTCGAAACCCTTTCTTTGGAGCTACTTTTGCCTTATCAGTCTATCCATACTTCTCCCCCGAGCCCTCCCCCGAAGCGCTTAAGCTAATTTCCTATCTCAATCTTCTTTTCTATTTCATGAAGGCGCTATAGACGCATGGCTTTCTTTGCCCGCTTGCTTGCTACGCCCGGACTATTGATTCCCGGCAGCCAGCTTTTGCAAAGGCAAAGCTGTAACGCCCTATGCCTTCACTATTCATTCCCGGAATAGGTGGCACCCTGTGCACCTACCTGTTCCATTACAAAAAATTACTGCTTTGAAACCAATACAACTACTCCTAAAACTCACTTTAGTTCTAATACTCAGCTTCTGCGCCCAATTGCTATGGGGGCAATCCAATGGCAGCATTTCCGGCACGATAACATCTGACTCCGGTGATCCGCTTATAGCAGTCAACGTCGCTGTAAGAGGTTCCGCCAAAGGAGCGACCACCAACGAATCTGGACAATTCACCCTCACCAACCTCGCACCGCGCACTTACACGCTGGATATTAGTTCCGTAGGGTACAAGCGCCACAGCGAACGGGTCTTGGTCCTGTCAGGGCAAACTTCGAAGGTCGAAGTTGCCATCCGTCAAACCGCTACGTCCCTAAGTGAAATCTACGTCAGAGGTGAAGCGCTGAACCGCGAGAACAATACCATTACTGTGGATATCATTGGCCAGGAAGAAATCCAAAGCCTGAATATCGAACAGCCACTGCGGCTCATCGAGCAGGTGCCGGGCGTCGACCTCGTGGCCTACCGGCAGGGTGGCGTAGCCGATCAGTTCTCTATCCGGGGATTTGGTGGAGGTGGCCACGCCGGAGAAGCCGGTGCCCAAATCGATGGTATTTCCCTCAATGAAGCAGAAGGGCACTCAGATGGTTATGCGGACCTCAACGTGCTCATCCCGCTCAATCTAAAATCCATGAAAGTGTACAAAGGGCCCTCTTCAGTGCTGTTCGGCCGGTTTGCACAGGGCGGCACTCTGGCTCTGGAGACCCGCAAAGGCGGTAATTACCAGGAAGTGAGCATCACCGGTGGGTCTTTCAACACCCTTGATGCTCAGTTTGCAATGGGCAAAGGTATTGCGCTGGGCGAATCAGAGAAGCAATTGAAAACCAACCTTGCTATGCAGTTATTCCGCACGGATGGATACGCTGAGAATGCCAACGTACTCCGTGGCAATATGTCGGGCCGGGTAGCTTATAATATTACAGACAAAACCGACATCGCATTTTCCCTGCGCGGCCACAGCAGCGAATGGAATGCGCCCGGCTACATTTCCGAAACACAGTTTGAGGACGATGATCAGCGGAACCTGCAGGATGCAAATGGTGAAAACGATGGTGGCAACAAAGCTTTTTACACGCAACGCCTCGACCTCAACCACAGCTTTAACGACAACCTTCGCCTACTGGTGTTTGGTTATGCCTTGCAGCAGGAATTCACCCGTTTTGCTAAATTCGGCTTTCAGCCCGGCGGGCAGTCTGAACGGTTCAACACCCGTGATGTCTATGCCACCGGTGCCAGCCTGAATGGCTACAACGAACTGTCGGGCATCTCCGTCAACTGGATTGCCGGGCTCGAGTTCTACAACGAACAAACACAGCGTTCCCGCTGGGCTACAGAAGACCGCGTTCGGCAATCACAAACGCAGGACCGGGTCTTTACCATTCAGTCCGTTTCGGCATATGCCCAGGGCGAGTTTGACATCAGTCCTTATTTCCGGCCCTCTGTAGGGCTGCGCTATGATACCTATTTTGGCAGCTTTGAAGCCAATGACCCGGGCCAGGAATCTATTGATGATCAGATAAACGGGCTGTACAACGTAAGCCCAAAAGTTGGTGTTCGATCTACGGTTTACGAAGGGCTGGACCTGCGGGCAAGTGTTTCCAATGGCTTTTCCCTACCCAACAGCGCCCTGAAGTACGATGCGGATATCGACCTTGGGCCTATCCAACTTTGGCAATACGAAGTAGGGGCCACTTACCTGCCCAATCACTGGCTGGAGCTGGATATCGCTGGCTTTGTTCTGAACTCTTCCAATGAGATCGTAGAGAACCCACCGGGTTCCCTCGAGTTCTTTAATGCCGGCCAGACCCGACGTACCGGAGTAGAATCAAAAGCCACCCTTACACCACTGCCCGGACTGAGGGTAGCCGGCACGTTCTCCTACACCGAAACGGAGATTACAGACAACCCCGAAAACAATTTGGAAGGGAAAGCCCTAACCGGCATTCCGCAGACCATTGGCACCCTCGATATTTCCTATGTTACCCCGTCTGGCCTGGGTAGCCGCTACCGTTTCCGGGATGTAGGCTCGTATTTTATTTCGCCGGATAACGAAGCTTCCTACGAAGGCTACACGGTCTCCCATCTGTCCTTCTTTTACAATTTCAATCAACAGTCTTCCCGGAAAGGGCGGATATTCCTGGAAATCCAAAACCTCTTCAATGCGCGTTATGCGGAGTCCGTATTTGGCAGCGTTGACGCCCGGTCATTTGCACCAGCGCCACTGCGCAATTACAGCCTGGGTATACGATATGGCTTCTAACCCAATTTTGAGCTATGGATTCAATCCATTTATGCGTAGTTACTTTTTTTTGAGCACAACTTTTAAATACTCAACAGATATGAAAAACCCAAAAAGTACAATTATTGCCGTGCTGGTTTTAGCAGCGCTTACTTTCTTTATTGCTTACTGCACCAACTCCCAGGGCAGTGAGGGGCATAGCCACTCACACGCCGGCGAAAACCATACCCACGCCCATGATTCCGGTGCACATTCTCATGGCCACGGTGGCGACGGGCATACGCACGCCATCCCCGACGGCAGCCCTGCCTTTAGCTATTTGGCTATGAACGGCGAATTCAGGATGAACCCTAATGACTCTATGACGCAAAGCGACCCACGTAACCCCAGCCGCCTGGTCCTTAATACCAGTGATGAAGGGGGCTCCCTGACACGCATGGCTTTCTATGCCCACAACGATATGGATCAAAAGCTGGCTACCTGCGGGTACGAATTCATCGGTAGCCGCCCCGATCCGCATTACTACCCCGAGCAGTCCAAGACCTCCATCTGGGATGTATTCAAAAAAGTAGAGGACTACCAGGGAGACTGTGCAGGGTTCGAATACGTGATTTCCCGTTCGCCACACGGCGACCCCATTCACATGCACTTGCGGTACGGAAATGAGGTGGAAGCCCTGCTGGCTATGAGCAACGCCAAAGCGGACGGCCAGTTCAACCCCTGGTGGTCTACTTACTGCGATATAGACCGGACTACTTCCTGTGACTAGTACGGCATTTAGTCTCCAAAACTAAGTTTACTCAATGCGTTTTTGCCAGGCCCCGTGTGCGGGAGCCTGGCTTTTTTATTGAAGGGACTATAGACCGCAGGGCCACCAGCATGTTGGGAAGCAACGGTTGCTTTGTAAGGTATAAAATGGCGGGTTGGGGTGGACTGGAGATTCCCGGTAAAGGTTGCCAGCTATCTCTTGGTGCATGTTCGGAGCAACCGAAGTTTGATAATCAAAGGGTTGTGGTTATGGCTAAATAAGAAAATACGCGCTTGGCGGAGCCTGCCCCGCAGTATTGTGGAGGCAAATAAGCACTTTCCATGACGTCCCGTTTTTTTACGGGATTCACAATACTTTGGCTATCAGCCGAAGTGAACCTCCAAATATCTCTTAGCCACCGGATCCCACCCTTGCTTCGAAACCCCTCCGTACAATAGAGTGCCCCAAAACACAAAGCGCCCGGAGCTGAGACAGCAACCGGGCGCTTTGTATAAAAATGCGGGAAAATCTAACTGGACTAAGAATGCTTAGGCAGATCATGACCATGCGCACCCTCCCCGCTAAAAAAGCCGTATAGCTGATAAGCAAGAAGTGCTGCACCTGCCAGCATCAATCCGTAATTCACTACGGTATGGAAAGCCGAATAATGCCTTGTATTTCGCCACTTGGTAATGATAAAGACTATGGGAATAAGTGCCAGTACCTGTCCTACCTCCACACCAATATTAAAACTAATAATTTTGGCGAGGAACTGCTCTGCCCCCAGGCTAAAGGACTGCAGCCGGGTAGACAAACCGAAGCCATGAATCAATCCAAACATAAAAACCATAGCCAGCAGGTCGGGTGCAGGCACCTTGAATACCTGCTCGAAGCCATTGAGGTTTTCAAAGCCCTTGTAAACTACGCTTAGTGCAATGACCGCATCCACCAGGTGCTCATCAGCAGTAATACCCAAATAGGTAGCCCCAATCAGAGTGATGCAGTGCCCAAGGGTAAAAACCGAAATAAACCGGAGGATATCCCTGAAATTTTTGAGGTAAAAAATAACGCCCGCCAGAAAAAGCAGGTGGTCGTAGCCCGTCAGCATATGCTTTGCGCCTACATAAATGTACGCCATCAACCCTCCATCATTCAGGGTGGCCTGATCAGCGCTACTGACCCCGTGGGCGAGTAGAAGAGTGGGAAGGGTAAGCAGCCCAAAAAGGGAAAGCAAGGTCCGTAAAGTAATTTTCATAACAAAGGTTTACTTCTATCTACGGAAAACCGTAGTATAACGGATCACTCCCTTTCTACACATCCAGGTTACGAGCGTGTTGGGACGTTAGTAATCGGTTTGATCTGTTCAGGCAAAGGTATAATACAAAATGTTATACCTGGCCGAATAACGCAAGAGACCGCTCCCTATCCATTCGCTTAATGCGGTAACCGCTTACGCAACACCCCATACAGGAAAGTACCCGTCATAGCCGCCAGCAGGAACACCACAAAAACGGTATACCCACTGCCCAGAAGGATAAACATAGGCCCGGGGCAAACGCCCGCCAGTGCCCAGCCCATCCCAAAAATACTACCCCCTATAATATAGCGCGGCCAACGCTTGTCTTTAGGCTGGAAGTGTATCTCCTGCCCTTCCGTTGAACGAAGGTGCCGCCATTTGATGAACTGTACCACCACCAGGCCCAGTGCAATAGCCGAAAAGATGATACCGTACATATGGAAAGAATCAAAACGGAACATTTCATAAATCCGGAACCAGGAAACGGCTTCTGCTTTGAACAAGGTGATACCAAACAGGATACCCACCGCTATATATCTCGACATTCGCATGATCAATCATTTTAGGCGTTAAAAATCAGCGGGAACAGGACATAGGTCATAAATAAACCACCGGCAAAGAAACCGATGACGGCGTACACGGAAGCAAGCTGCAGGGCAGAAATGCCACTGATAGCATGGCCTGAGGTACAACCTCCGGCATAACGGGCACCAAAGCCCACCAGAAAACCACCACCCACAATAATGAGCAGGCCCCTCCAGGTGAAAAGGTATTCCCAGCTGTAAAATTCAGGTACCAGAGGGACTTCCCCATTTTCAAAGCTGAAGCCCATTTCTTCCAGGCTGGCTACGGTAGCTGCCGAAATGTGCGCCACGTTACCGTCCGGACCACTGAGGTAAGTCGCTGCCAGATAGCCGCCAAAAACAGCACCAAGCGCCACCAGGAGGTTCCAGCCCTGCGACTGCCAGTCAAACTTAAAAAAGTCGGCCATATCTCCGGCGCCATCGGCAGCGCACATCACCCGCAAGTTGGCAGACATACCAAATTCCTTTCCAAAAAACAGCAGCACAAACATGATCAGGGCAATCATGGGCCCGGCGACGTACCAGGGCCAGGGCTGCGAGATGAGGTCTTTTAATTGAAGTAAGAATTCAGGTACCATGATTAAAAATGGTTAGTTATGCAACCAAATTTAGGTCCCGTGAAAATGCTTTCCCATAAACTCTATCGCTGAAGAGGGTGATTTTTGTCAGTAAAATAATACCCCTGCCAACTTCAGGCGGTCCTATGCTCCACCCGGAATTGTGAAGGCGACACCCCAGCTCTTTTCCTGAAAAACCCACTAAAATGCAGTGGCTCTTCAAACCCCAGCCGGTACCCGAATTTTTCAATTGCTACGAAGGTAACAATTACGCTATCCGGATTGATAAGCGCGCCCGGGCCCTCCTGTCCGCAGCCCAATACTAACTTTGCGCCGTATTTAGTTCGCTTTTTGCGCGCCACTCCCGACTTTTGGACCAGACAAAAACAGTCTTGCCCTATGCCAACTTCTACTTTCACAGCTAAATATGCCTCTGCGGCCCTTCAGCAGTACTACCAACTGCAAGCCCAGACTCACCGTCTAGAGGGCGAGCAAGACGCCACCTTTAGCGTCAAAACGGCTGATGGAGCCAGCTTGTGCCTGAAAATTACGACTGCTGCACCGCCAATTGTTGAGTTGCAGCTTAAGTTAATGCAGCATCTACAGACAGCCGGGCTGCCCTTTGCCACACCGGCCCCAATCAAAACCCACGAAGGGGAACGATACTGCCAGTTAGACAACGGTGCCATCGCCTACCTCACCACCTGGATACCGGGTACGCTTTACGCCAAGGCGCAACTGAAAGATGCGGTACTGCGGGAAAGCCTGGGCACTGCTCTCGGGCAGCTCAGCCAGGCGCTGCGGAGCTTTGACCACCCGGCTGCTCACCGGGAAATGCGCTGGGATAACAATCAATTGCCGTGGATAGTGGAGCACCTTGATGTGTTTGAGGAAGCACAACGACGGATCGTCGAGCAGGGGCTTGCCTATTTCAATCAGCATGCCGCACCGGCCCTCCCCCACCTCCGGCATTCGGTCAACTACAATGATGCGAATGACTATAACCTGATGACCGAACGCGATCAGGACGGGCATTACCGTTTATCCGGCTTGGTCGACTTCGGAGATACGGTCCACACCGCTACCGTCAACGAGCTGGCAGTGGCCCTGGCCTACGCGATGATGGAGCAGCCCGACCCTGCCGGTGCCGCCGTGGAGGTCATCCGGGCCTATCACCAGGCTTTCCCTATGGAAGAAGCAGAAGTGGCTGCCTTGCCCGCCCTCGTCTGGGCACGTCTGCTCATCAGCGTGACCGTTTCCACCCTCAATCAGCAGGCGGCACCGGACCGGTCCTACCTGCAAGTCAGCCACAGTACCGCCTGGCAATTGCTGGACAAGCTAAAGGGTATCACCTACCAACTCCTGCACTACCACTTCCGCCACGCTTGTGGCTGGGAACCCTGTCCGCAGGCTACCGCATTTCAGGATTGGATTCGGGAAGAGCAGCCCAACTTTGCCCCCGTCTCCCCCATTCCCGGAGAATGGCGGCAGATGGACCTCGGCGTTGGCAGCCTCGAACTGGGCAATAACCGCAACTTTGAGGACGAATTCCGGTTCGAGCGCCACATCCAACGCATCATGGAGGACGATGGGGTGGACTTTGGCCTGGGGGGCTACGGAGAAGTCCGGCCGTTCTATACCACAGATGCCTATCAAGTGGAAGGCAATAACGGGCCCCGTTGGCGGACCGTCCACCTGGGGCTTGATGTATGGGCCGCAGCGGGAACGCCTGTCCTCGCCCCACTCGATGGCCGGGTGCATAGCTTTGCCGATAATGCACAGGAGCGCGACTACGGCCCCGCCATCATCCTGGAGCACACGCCCCGGGAAGGGCTGACCTTTTATACCCTCTACGGCCACCTCTGCCGGGAATCCCTGGAGCAGCTGGAAGTCGGTATGCCTATCCAAAAAGGACAGCAGATTGCAACTTACGGAGAGCGGGAAGTCAATGGTAACTGGCCGCCCCACCTGCATTTCCAGGTATTGCTGGACACCCTCGGCAAAAAAGGTGACTTCCCCGGTGTGGGCTTCCCCGATGAATGGCCGGTCTGGCGAAGCCTCTGCCCCAATCCGGAAACCTTGCTGAATTTACCGGAAGGCAGTACGCAGCCCGAACGGGTGCAGTGGGATACCGATACGATCCTCCAAAAACGAATGGCTCATATCGGCCCCAACCTTAGTATTTCTTACCAAACGCCGCTGCACATGGTGCGGGCGTTCCGGCACTACCTCTACGCGGCCGATGGGCGGCGTTACCTCGACACGGTCAACAACGTGCCCCACGTTGGCCATCAGCATCCCAGGGTAGTGGAAGCCGTGCAGCAACAAGCCGCCGTTCTCAACACCAATACCCGCTACCTGCATACGGAGTTGGCACGCTATGCGGAAGAACTCGCTGCTACCCTGCCCGAGCCGCTTTCAGTGGTATACTTTGTCACCTCCGGCAGCGAGGCCAATGAGCTGGCCCTGCGGATGGCTCGCACGGCCACCGGGCGGCAGGACATCCTGGCTATGGACGGAGCCTACCATGGGCATACCGCCGCCAGTATTGAGATCAGTGCGTACAAATTCAATGGCAAAGGGGGCAGCGGGCAGCCGGCGCATACCCACCTGATGCCCCTGTTTGACAAGTCTGAACAGCCGCTGGAGCAGGCTAAAGCACACCTGGAAGAGCTGAAGCAACAAAATATTCATCCCGCCGCTTTCATCAGTGAGAGCATCCTCAGCTGCGGAGGGCAACTGGTACCACCGCCGGGGTATTTCCAGACCATCTTTGAATACATTCGCAAAATGGGCGGGCTGTGTATTATGGATGAAGTGCAGACCGGATTTGGGCGGGTTGGTGAAGCATTTTGGGCGTTCGAGCTGCAGGGCGTTGTGCCCGATATTGTAGTCATGGGCAAGCCGATGGGCAATGGGTTCCCAATTGGTGCGGTGGCCTGCACCCGGGAAGTAGCCGAAGCCTTTGATACCGGTATGGAGTTTTTCAGCACCTTTGGTGGCAACCCGGTAGCTTGCGCGGCGGGGCGGGCGGTACTGCAGGTGGTTCAGGAGGAAGGGCTACAGCTCAAAGCACAACAAACCGGACAGTACCTGGTGGAGCAACTGCGCGGACTGCAACAGCGGCACGACATCATCGCTGATGTGCGGGGCCACGGGCTATTCCTGGGTGTAGAGCTATCCCGAAATGGGATACCCAAAGCCAGGGAGGGTGCCTATATCATCAACCGCATGCGGGCACTGGGCATACTGATGAGCACCGATGGGCCGCAGCATAACGTGCTTAAAATTAAGCCTCCACTGACGTTTGGGGCTTCAGAAGCCGATCAGTTGGCAGAGCGGTTGAATAGTGTATTGCAGGAAGTCCGGAACCGGAGTTAACCCATAAATAATTTTATATAAAACTATTATTTAAAAATATAAAATAAACAAAAATCCATTTACGCCGTATAAAAAGTTGATTAATTCAATTCTTTAGTACCTTTAGCTATTACTCTATCTGAGTTATCCATCTTAGATGGTTTTACTTTTCTCTAAAACCAACGATTAATTCCATTCCGCTACCGCTGCTTTTCTCCCTGGCTTTGGGTCAACATTTGTTGATCCGATAAATTCAAGATTGTACTTGATCACCTAAACCACCATACCATGAAGAAAGCACTGAAAATTATTGGAGCGGTAGTCCTTGGGCTATTTGTCATCATCTTGCTGGGCGTAGCGTACATCAATTTCTCATCACTGCCTAAGCACGAAGCAGAAGTCCCGGAGATCACCATCAGGGCGGATTCTGCCCAGTTAGCGAGAGGCGAACACCTGGTCAACGTATCCTGTGCGCTTTGCCACAAAGGCAAAAACACCAACCAACTGGAAGGCAGCCCCTGGCGGGAAAAGGATTTTGGGGAAGTGTACACCCCCAACCTCACCCTTCACCCAGACTCCAAACTATCACAGTATACCGATGGAGAACTCGCCCTAATGCTGCGGACCGGACTCAAAAAGGATGGCGAAGTTGCCTTCTTTATGCCCCGGTACATGCACCTCTCTGACCCGGACCTCAAGACCGTCATTGCTTATTTAAGGTCTGATAATACCATGACCAAGCCTTCAGATAAGCAGTGGCCGGAGCGGAAACCCAATATGCTGGCAAAGGTATTATCCCGTGTGGCAATTGTGCCTGACCCCTACCCTGCCAGTGCCGTAGCCATGCCTGACTTCAATGACCCGGTAGCACATGGCCGTTACCTTGCGCACAACCTGGCTTGCTATCACTGCCACTCCGGCAGCTTCGATGGCTTAAACGAAATGGACCCTCAGGCCTCTATAGGGTATTTTGGAGGCGGGAACGCTATCCTGAAGAAAGACGAAAGCGCAAAAATCATTTCTTCCAACCTGACCCCCCACCCAGACAACGGTTTGGGGCGGTACAGCCCTGGCCAGTTTGCCCAGGCCGTCCGCACGGGCAAGCGGCACAACGGGAGCAACCTGGACCACACCATGCCGCTGTTTACGAATCTTTCGGATCAGGAGGCGAATGCCCTATACGCATACCTGCAAACGGTACCTGTAATTGATAATCCCATCGAGCCAGGCGCAACCGTTGAAAAGTAAGAGCGTGTGGGGACTTTGGTCTTCTAGTCGAAAATCCCAACATCTCTAAATGGAGGCTGTTTAAGGAGGCAGCCTCCATTATACTTTACGCTTTGAATTGCAGAAGAATTAGCCTGCTTCCAAAATCGGGCTCCACAAGCTTGGACTTTGCCGGCAGGCTCACCTATCTTTGCGGCATATTTTCCTACTATGCAACTGAAAAAAATACAATATTACTTTGGCGAGTATCGCAATTACCTGAAGTCCAGAGCCGCCAAAAACGAACCACTGCCTATCTGGGAGTCTCAGCGCATCTTTCAGAATAGCTGGGACAAGGATGCAGAGGACTGGCCCGGGATGTACGACCGTAGCCTTCAGAACTCCACCACCAAACGCCTCTGGAAGCGGGAAGCCTACGAGCCCAAACGCATGATGCTGGAACTGATGCGGATGCAGCCCGACTTTACACGACACATGTTTATCGACCTTTTCAATGAGGAAAAGAGCCTGGAGGGGCGGGCCAGCCGCTTTATTTACTACTGCGATATGCTTTTGCAGGAATACAAAGAGAAAAATCCGCGCTCTATCGACAATAATCACTACCACGACGATGATTACCAGATGGTCTCGTTGTACCTGGCTTTTCGCTACCCCGACCGCTACGCCTACTATGAAGCTCCTGCTTTTCGGAAAATGCTGGAGAAGCTGGGCAGCACCCAACTACCCGAAACGAACGACATTGAGCGCTACGCCAAAGTCACCCAGACCCTTTACAAGCTAATGTCAAAAGAAGACGACCTGTTGGAACTCCACCAACGAAGATTGCAAACCGGCATACACTACACCGAAGAAAGCCGTCTGGTCATCTGGGATTTTTGCAAATTTACAGCAGGTTAACCCCATCGTATGCTGAAAACCTTAACTATGCTACGTCAACTACTTTCTGCGCTGTTTTTGCTGTGGACGACCCTCAGCTTTGCGCAAATGCACCATCCCGTATTTTCCAACCTGAACGGTGGTGCCCTTATCCAGGCCCTGCAAGACAACTACCGGCCCAACAGCGTCCTGACCTACGGGAATGCACGAGACTCCCTGTTTCGTAATATTGATGCACGGAATGATACCCTGTATTGTGTGTACACCGGCCACTCCGTCTATCTACCTCCGGGAGCCGACCCGACAATTGCCGCTTTTCAGGGTGGTACCGGCATCAATACCGAGCATACCTATCCTCGATCTAAAGGGGCAGAATCGCAAACTCCGGAGGCAGACATGCACCACCTTTTCCCCACCCGGGTGCTGGTCAACTCGGCCCGTGCCAGCTTCCCCTTTGCAGACATCCCCCCCAGCCAGGTGAACAACTGGTACTACCTCGATCAATCCCAGAGCAATATCCCGGGCAGCAATATCGGCCTGTATAGCCGGGTGGGAGACCAGGTGTTTGAGCCCCGTGATGACCATAAGGGAGATGTGGCAAGAGCTATGTTTTACTTTTACACCGTTTATCAACAAGAAGCAAACGCTGCTGATCCGATCTTCTTTGAGCAGCAGCGTACCACCCTTTGCCAGTGGCATTATGCCGACCCGGTCAGCGATAAAGAATGGGAACGCACCCATCAAATTGCCCCCTACCAGGAGGATAAGGCAAACCCTTTCGTACTGGACTGCACCGTTGCCGACCGCTGCTATTGTGAAGGAGTCATACCGCCCTGTACCCCACCGGTAAGCACCAAAACAACAGCCGCTGCCCGTATCAACGCCCGTATTTTTCCGCAGCCCGCCCGGGGCCAGGCACATTTGGAGATCAGTCTGCCTCAGCCGGCCGTAGTCTCTGTAAAACTTTACCGGGCACAGGGACAGGAGCTGCTCCGCCTGCCCGATACTTTTTATACAGCAGGCAACCAACAAGTCAAAATAGACCTGCCGCAGGAGCCTGGGGTTTACTTTTGCCGGTTGCAATGGAAAAAGGGCGCTGAAAAGGGTGGAAAAACGCTAAAATTGATTACCTATTAGGCAAGATACCTATTTAGTTTTCAGGCGGTTATCAAAAGGATTGGTTACTTTTAGCTATTCATAAAAACCTAAACTGATGTAGTATTTATGGCTCACCTGCCTGGGGCTTTGCCTGGGCATCTCTAACCTCTCTGCTCAGTCTGAGCTGACCGGCTCCTGGCATTCAGAAATTGCTGACCCGGAAGGGAATGTCTACAAGATGCAAGTCTCGATGAATGCCGATCAATCCTACACCGTTGACCTTGGTGCGGATAGCACTGCGGATATTACAGGTACCTATACCATTAAAGTCGATAAAGTGACGATCCAGGATGAGACCGGGTCGGATTGTTTAAGCAAAGGCATCTACAAGTTTAATATTGATGGGGACCAGCTTACTAATGTTCTTTCCAGCACCACACGCCTGATTTCGTTCTTTACGAATGGGTCATTTTCTTTTCCTGCTCAGATTTCTGACGGGGAGGAGAAGGTTTTATCTAAAAATTGTATATCTTTAACATACATACCAGGTATAACTTTTTATAAAATAGCTTAGCCTTAGAATATCCCTATTTGTACTAAAACAAGTCTTTAACTATCTACCTATTGACACCGACTTAATGTCGGCATAAACGCTGCAAAGTGGCTTGCTATGATGTCGGAAATCATTGATCCGGACATTCATCATCCGTGCCGCTTTATTAAGCGTATATCTTAGAACCGATTATTACTATACCTGACTGGTCTTTTGGGACACACTCACTGGTAGGGCTGGTCTCAGATAACCGGACATATTTTGTGCCAGTAAGCCTTTTGTTGAACCTTTGTGTTCAGTCACTTCCAAATCAATCCATTAAAGGTATCATTTGTATCAGCTCATTTTGGAGCTTGTTTTTTAAAGCCCATGCGGGCCCCGTAGTAAAGTTGGGAATCACTGGCCGTCCCCATTTTAAAAGCAAAAACGGCTAGCAGCCTTTAAATCATCAACTTAGAAACCTAAATCCCTGCTACGTGCGGTGTTTGTCAGAACCTTGAACATCTGATTTACGGACGCGATAAATGCTAAACACCAGCTAAGTGCAGGAGAAACACATAAGAGAATTCTGACATCTACCTATTAGAACAGTTTTGCACACTCTGTTAGCTATGAACGATTTTTCCAGGTTATTGAAAATGGGGACTCTTGTACTTTTTATTTTACTGTCCTCCTTTCCGACCATCGGTAAGACCGCCCTTCCGGTGGTTGATCCACAGACGGATTACGAAAAAGCAATCGTGCTTATTGAAGCTTTTCAGCTTGATAGCGCGAAAATACTATTGGAGCAAGCCATCAAAGAACTGGAGCAATCTAAAGAGCTGCACACGACTCTTGGTATTCAGATCCGCCTCAAAAGAGCCGAGGCGCTGGAGAAGAATGATGAAGATGAAGCAGCCATTTCACAACTCCTTGAGGTTGCTTCTGATAGTAAACAGCAGGAGTATTGGGGCGCTTTTGCCAATGCGCAGCTATCGCTGGCGCGGTTGCATGAAAAGCATGATCGCCCCAGGTACTGCTACAAAGCCCTTCAGCAGGCGCAGGTTGCTATTAAGTACCAGAATCTGGATTACCTCTTCCCGCGATTTGCTACACGTATGTCTTCTTATCATCGAATATTCGGCCGCGAAGAGACGGCTCTGTTTTACGCGAAGGAAGTCATTCGGACCGCCTCTGAGCTGGACCAGCAAGAATACCTGGGCAATGGGCACATGCTAACAGCGATGCTGCTCAGGGAGAACGACTACAAAACCTCCGCTGTGCATTTCCTGAAAGCAGCCGAAATATTCAAAAGCCTCAACAACCAAACTGGCTATACTGCGATGCTCTGCAATTTGTCCTCGCTCTACCAGAATCATCAGCAGCCAGAACTTGCGCTTGAATACTCCGACGCCTACCTTCAAGCCTTTGATAGTGGCGAGGGTGTAAAAGATGCCTGGACCCTGTCCAAGTGCTATGAAGTCCGGTCAGAGATTTTAATACAACTCGACCAGCCTGACTTAGCTTACCACTACCTCCAGCTTGCATTCAAGAACCGCTTGAAGCTCATAGAGCAGGAAAACCGTACAAAAGTTGTTGAGATTGAAGCCCGGTTTAATGGCCAGCAGCAAGCTCAAATGATAGAAGAACAGGCACAACTCTTGGAGTATGAGGCCATAAAGTGGAAGTGGGGCATCGGAATAGGAACCTTGTCCCTGCTCTTTACCGGACTCCTTATATTTTTCTATCTAAAGCTAAGAGCTGTCAATAAGAAAATGAGAAAACAAGCCGTTTTGATCAACGAAAAAAACCTGGAACTGGGCAAAAACCTGGAACAGCAAATTATGCTGCAGGGAGAAATCCACCACCGGGTAAAAAACAACTTACAAGTGATCATCAGCCTGTTGGAGTTGCAGCAGGAAGATATTCAGGACCCCAAAACCCTAAACCGGCTGGAGTCTATGTCCAACCGTATCTACAGTATGGCTGCCGTGCATGATATGCTCTATAGTGAGAAAGGAGCGGAGACCATTAGCTTTCCGGATTATACCCGTAATCTATGCGAACACTTCCGGCATATCGCTCCTGAAGACCAAACTCCGGTTTTTCATTTAGATATGAATGCCCACCCCCTTAACCTGGAAACACTGATGCCACTGGGTATCGTCATGAGTGAGCTGATGACCAACAGCCTGAAATACGCTACCATTCCCGGCCATCCGCTGGAAATCAACATTCATCTGCAGCCTTGTGCCGATGGCTACTGCCTGACTTATCAGGACAATGGACCTGGCTTTCCGAATGGAACGCTGAGCGAACGGAAAGGGGGACTGGGCTCTTATCTGGTCAAAAGCATGGTACGCCAATTGAGCGGCCAGGTCAAAACCAATAACCATAACGGCGCCGTCTACCAAATTTTCTTTAAAGAGAAGAACCAAAGTCAACCTCAGCATGAGCTCATTTCGGATTCTTATCGTGGAAGATGAAGTCCTTATCGCAGATGCCATTGAGCGGTATTTGAAAAAGAGAGGACACCAGGTCACGGGCATGGCTATCTCCTACGAAGGGGCACTACAGCAGTACAATCAGCATCGGCCAGACCTGGTCCTACTAGACATCAGGCTTAGTGGCCGTAAGTCCGGTATAGATGTGGCCCGGTGGCTGCGGTCGCAACCGGAAACCCCACCGTTCATCTACCTGACCTCCCAGCTGGATGAGAATAGCCTCGACGCCGCCAAAAAAACCTATCCCGCTGGCTACCTCTCCAAGCCTGTACAGGCGCAAAGCCTGTATACTACAATCGAAATTGCGCTGCACAACCACCAGGCCAATAATAAGCAGACCGCCACGATTCGCCTCTACAATGGTAAACATTACTACCAGGTGCCGGTAGACGACATCCTATATCTCCGGGCAGACCATATTTATGTCAAAATAACCCTGCAGGAAGCAGAAGAGGTGGTGCAGCGTGCTACCCTCAAAGAAATGATAGAGCAATTGCCGGAAGGTCAATTTGTGCAAACTCACCGCAGCTACGCCGTCAATATCCGACAGGTCAACCGATGGGACCAAGACAACCTGTATGTCCAGGATATGCCGGTACCGGTTAGCCGGGGACGCCGGCAGGAGGTCCTGACGATGCTGGAAGACCAGCGACAAGCTTAGCTCGACAATCCCTGTTCACTCTGCCCCGCCTCCTGACACCTTCATTGTTACCATTCAGAACACCAGAGCTACCATTCAGAACATTTTAAGTGCTTTTTTGCGTAACCCCGGGTATCCAAATTATCTTTCACGAAATAGACATTATGTGCACAAGACAATTTGTACAGAAATCAAACAAAGCTAAAAATGAAACCAGTTAAAAACCTTCCCCAGCTTTTTATTGCTTTATTCAGCTTCACCTTGCTGTTAGCTTCCTGTGGTCAGGCATCAGAAAAGGCAGAGGGCCTGCCCACAGAAAACGCTGCCGCCTCCATGACTACTCCTGAACCGAAAATTGAGAAACCAGACTCACCAGAGGAAGTCACGGTGGATACCACAGCAGATACAGACGTGATAGAGGAAGCGCCTGCTGATCCTGATCTATCAGATGCCGGAGATACTTCTTCCAATACGGATAAATCGAACGGGCAGATGGCAGAGCGGACCGTAAATGAAGAAAGACTTGGCATTATTCTGGACCTCATCTCTGAGGATTTGGAATCTCAGGAACTCGCGTACATTAGCAGCAAAGGGCAAGACTGCTCAGGCATTTACCATAAAATCAAAGACCTGGTACAGAAAAAAATGTCCGTGCTGGGCGACAAAACCAAGTTCCACTACCCTACCTATACGGAAGATCGTAACTCCCGGCAGATTGCACAGTGGTACTATGACCACAACAACTTTCACATCGTACAGGACGCCAACTTGGACCGCAACCTGATCACACCGGGCACTGTAGTTTTCTTTGGCCGCACCGAAGAAAAGTACAGTAACATCACTATCGACTTGCTCACAAACCCGGGCAAGTTTGTGCACGATGGCACCAACGGTAAAATTATGCATGTCGCCATTGTCACCACCGTGGAAAAGGACGATGCAGGCAACCTCATCAAGTACGATATGATGCATGGGCGTAACTCCCGAAACTTTGCGTCCCGCACCACAGCTAACTACGATGGACCGGGCGGCTACAAGACTACGCATGCAAAGTTTCCCTTTGGCAACTGGAATCAGCAGTTGGTAGCTTTGGCACACATTGAGACGCCGAAGTAAAAGCTTGCTGCAATTCTCCCCACACAAGGGCAAGGGGAAACACCTAAAACCCGGTGGCCGGTCCGTGATTATTCGGGCTGGCCATTTTAAGCTTCAGACAGCCCCTCAGAAAAATTAATACTGAACGGCGCTGCTCACAATATCTAATCCGGCCGATCAGTTAAATGCCTGGATGAAAGCCGGGTAACGCCCGGCACCTTTGAAATCCGATTCTCCTTAGGGTTCAGCGAAAAATAAGGTCTTCATTTCAGGCGAGCTATTTTTGCATCAGGCAAGGCGCGAAGAACGAGCATAGCATAGTTACGTAAGTGATAAGCAACGAAGGCTGGTGTAAAAAGAGCCGTATCAAATGGGGAAGTTATTCTTCGCTGGACCCTAAGGGTTCAGCGAAAAACAAGGTCTTCATTTCAGGCGAGCTATTTTTACATCAGGCAAGGCGCGAAGAACAGGCTGCTAACTACGTAAGTGACAAGCAACGAAGGCTGGGGTAAAAAGAGCCGTATCAAATGGGGAAGTTATTCTTCGCTGGACCCTAAGTATAACCATATCAAACATTATTTACCAATGAAACAATCACAATTCACTTTGACCACGGCACTTGTACTGGCTTTAGCAGCCCCCCTTGCTGCCCAAACGGGGACCGTAAAAGATAGCGAGGGGCATTCCTATGAGACCATAGAAATTGGTGCGCAGGTATGGATGGCTGAGAACCTCAATACAGAAGAAGCGACCTGCGAAGGCACCGCTGAAATCAGCTTTGCCAACGGCAGCGAACGGGGCAAGGACGCCACCTTTCAGGATGGCAAGCCCCATTTCGCCTACTACCAAAACCGGCCGGAATTGGAGTTTGGCACTATGTACAACCAAAGCACAGTCCTTCAGTGCGATCTGTGCCCCACCGGCTACCGCATACCCACCAAGGCCGACTGGGAAGTATTGGCCGAGCAGCTGGACGGCGTAAAGAAAGCGGGCGCCCAACTCAAGCGCGGCGGGAAGTCTGGCTTCAATGCCGATATGATGGGCCGCATTGACCAGGCCGGCTCCGTGCTGGAAGGCAAGGCAGCCTCCTGGTGGGGCATGGCCGAAGACGGATCCACCGCCTACACCATTGAGCTGTCGGCTGACGGCAAGCTCACCCTGTACGAAGAGGGGAATGAAAAGTGGGGGAATTATGTGCGGTGTGTGAAGGAGTAGCGGTGACTATTAGGCATAAATTAAAGTAGCGAAGCCCCACTGGGAAGCCGTTGAGGCATCCGGTGGGGCTTCGTCATTTAAAGGTCTCATTACACACACACTTTTACCTATGGATCCTACTATGAAGACGGCTTTTTTGCCCTTCCCGTGACTTTTTTGTCCCGCATTGTTTCCATTCAGAACACGAGAGCTACCATTCAGAACATTTAACCCCCAAAATTTGGAGGTGAAGCCCCTCCGCCCCTACCTTGAACGTAATTCCCTTTAACTCCATAAGATCATGTATTTATGATTAAGTAAGGGGGAATAACTTACTTATTCCAATTCTAAGCCGGGTCAGTAACTTTGGCCCGGCTTTTTTTGATAACCCACTCCTGTAAAACAGGCCCCATGTATAACCCTTTTCGTACCCTTCTGGGTATCGCCTTGCTCCTCATTGGTCTTGATGCTGTTGCCCAAACCAACGAAGTCTGCCAGGACAATGACTGCTCCCCTACCCTGCAGGCGATCGCCCTGAATGCCCCCACGGGTGCGCCGGTTACGCCCCAGCGTACCCAGGATTTCAAAAATGCTTACCTGAAGGTGCAACAATATCTAAACTCAGTAGCCAACAACAGCGATTGGCAGCGGAAATATGCCAACAGCGAACTGGGTGGGCGAAGCTGCCTGCGGTTGTACCAACTGGAAAGCTACTTTGGCGACGAATACGATAAAAATCCGGATTTCAAGGCCTTCATACAGCAGCAAGAGGCCGATATCACAGCCTTTAAAGAGCGGTGTTTCGAAAGCGACCGCCGGGCGCTCAACCTCGTACGCCGCATGGAATCCCAATGCCCGGAGGAGAAAAAGAAAACCGAGGACCTGGCCGGCACCACGCTCACTGAGCTTCCCAACACATTTATGAAGCTCGGCCGGGAACTCGGTTATTTTGATGAACAAGGTAATCTGCTCAAACCCATTGAACAACCAGCCGCGCAGTCCACATCACAGGAGGACATTAAGCAGCAAAGCAAACGGGAGTAAATTCAGTACCTGAACGAACAGGTGGCTCAGCTGCCCGTCGGTCCGGCTACGCAAAGTAAAATCGCAGACGTCAAAAAAGGGCTGGGGGGCGCAAAGCCTAAACTGGGCTTGCTCAAAAGCGCACTGGGCTTGCTGGGCTCCCGATTGGGGACATTCCTACCGGGCCCGATCGGGCTGGTTGGTAAAGCCAAAACCCTGAATGATATCCTGGGCCTACTGAGCAACTTCAAACCCAAACCCCCATTCCCAGAGCTTTTATCCAAAATTGGCAACCTGTTTAAGCGGGGCAAAAACCTCGGTGATAAAGCGAGGAGGATTGCCGACCGCTCTAAGCAGCTCAAGGATAAATACGATCAGGTTCAGCGCAAAGCCGCAGGTGCTCAGCAAGAACTGGAGCAACAGCAAGACAAAATCAATGACCTGGATAAAAAGCTCGCCGATCTCGCAAAGAAAAAGGAAGAACTAACGAGAAAGCTGGAGGACAAGCCGCGCCGCATACTCGATGAACTTCCACGATGAGGTGGCGAAGGTCAAAGACCAGGCTGGGGCGCTCGTGGAAGAAGCCGGGGACGCTGCCAAAAAGAAAGATGAACTGCTGGACGAAATCGCCCAGTTGGAACAGGCAAAAAAAGAGGTCGAAGAAGAGCTCGGAGCGCTGGAGAAGGAAATGGAGGACGCCCAACAGGAAGCCGAGCAACTGGAGTCGGAGGTACAGGACACACAGCAGGAAGCAAGAGAAGTAGAAGAGGCGAGCGCTTCCTGGGCACTCCGGAAATCCGGGAAACGCCAGCGCGCAACTTCCGCAATGAGCACCTTCCCAACCTGCGTGGGCGCTACCTGAAAGAAATGATTACGGTGTATTCCAAAAAGCTGGAGCCTGTTCTGTTGGAAGGCAGCGTCAAGGATGTAAAAGGATGAAGCGGACCGGAATGCCGTTATCTACTTTTTCATCCCTGAGGAAATGCTGGATTGAAAATAAATCACCAACTTCCGGTTTTACAACCACAGCACCTAACATGGTAAAAGAAAAGCCGCAGCAAGGGTGCTGCCTTGTTGCGGCTTTTCTTCTGCCGGCAATAATCGCAGCTTACCTGGCTGGATGAAAAGAACACTTCGGACATCAGGGGTCAAAATTTTGGAATTCCTGTCAAATGTTCTCAACGTCAATCTTTATCCTAAAAAGCAGCAATTCTCAATTTGAAAATTACTCCAATTTAACTTGATACATTTCAGCGACGGAGAAAAGCACCTGCGCCATATTTTCTCTGGGCAGGATTTTGAACACAGCTCTGATACTCTCCCAAAG
>Ga0307981_1001323_pt1 | contig 22537 bp, 16 predicted proteins | sample OrgLakmetagen987_FD_201849 | JGI IMG/M metagenome (GOLD analysis project Ga0307981, IMG submission 201849) | Saline water microbial communities from Organic Lake, Antarctica - #987 | ecosystem: Environmental > Aquatic > Non-marine Saline and Alkaline > Saline | place: Antarctica: Organic Lake... | reverse complement strand
AACCCTATTTGAAGCCTCTTACTTGCAGTGACCTGTGTACGCAGCTTGACAGTAACCCTATTTGAAGGCTCGTACTTGTTACTTCCATTTATTGGATCTTACTACGCAGTAACCCTATTTGAAGGCTCTTACTTGCGGTGACCTGTGTACACAGCTTGACAGTAACCCTATTTGAAGGCTCTTACTTGTTACTTCCATTTATTGGATCTTTTAACGCAGTAACCCTATTTGAAGGCTCTTACTTGCGGCGACCTGTGTACGCAGCTTGAAAATTCCTACGGACTTTGTGCTGACTCTGGAAGCCTGCTTTTGAGGCTGCGCATTCGCTTTGCATTAACTTCGCATTAACTTCGTATTTGCTTCAAATTGTTGGCGTCGCTTTGGCTTGGCGTACTTGGCAGGCTTTGCATGCCTTGCAATGGCTTCACGTTGGCCTCATATTCGCAACCTCACAATGGCTTTACAGTTTTTGCAAGCTTTGCATGGGCTTTGCATGGGCTTTGCATGGGCTTCGCATTGGCTTCGCAATGGCTCCGCACTAGCTTCGCAGACTAATAATTGGCAGGCTTTGCATTAGCTTCTCATTGGCTTCGCATTGGCGTTGCAGACTAATTATTGATTTCGCATTGGCTTCACTTTGGAGTCGCATGGGCTTCACTTTGGTTTCGCATTGGTTTCACTTTGATTTCGTATTAGCTTCATGGGCTGCGCTCTCGGCTTCTTCTTTGCTTTCACTGTCCTCCTCCGCGCCTCCTTCTTTTCCCTCACCACCATCCTTAGCTTCTTTATCTTCCGCGCTTGCCTCTGGCTTGCCTTCACCTTTTGCCTCTGCTGCGCCAGCAGCGGCACCACTAGCAGCAGCACTAGGCTCACTCTTGGCTTCTGCGAGCGCAACTTCAACTTCAGCTGCTGGCACTTCCGTAACCCCTGCAGCTGGCATTGGCGGCGGTGGCGGCGGCGCTGGGTTGAGGAGTCGCTCGCAGCGCACCCAAGCAGGAGGGGGGCCGCCAGGCTCAGGAGGCACGATTCTCGGGGGCAGCACCACCGCCTGTACTTCATCATCAGCGTCAGGTATCTCCCAGTCAGACTCGGGGCCATTCGACTTGGCCTCTGCCGTTCCAGCAGCAGCAGCAGCAGCAGCAGGCTGGGCTTCAGCAGCAGCAGCGGGCTTGTCTTTGTTCTCCTCGGGCGAAGGTTGAGGCGGCGCGTCCGTTGCAGGCACTTCAGCTGGAGAGCGGCGTACCACAGGCTTCTTCTTTGGAACCGGTGCGTAAAAGGCCGGATTATCGCGAAAGATGAAGGTGCGAGCCGTGGCACCTACTCGACCAACGGTAATGCGAGCCCCGTCCCATAGCGGTTGGGTGCGCCCCTGCCCCGCCACCGAGACCAGACGACCCTCCAGGTAGCACGTAGCGCCGGGCCTCGCTACGATTTTAAACTTGCCCCGCCCTTTGCCCACGATCTTGAAGTGATAGGGCTCGAGCTCGTCGTCCCTCGCTAGCGCCAGCACCGCTTTCTTTGCCTCCTTGGCCGCCTCCGCAGCGGCAGCGGCAGCCTTCGCAGCCTTGGTGCTCGAGAAAGCGGCATCGTATTCCGCCAGCCTCTTCGCTTGCTCATCCTCCTTATCCTCCTCGTCTTCGTCATCCTCGGGGCTAGGCCACATGAAGAGCCGGTGATGAATCGATTTCGGGCGCCGATGGCTGCCTCCATTTGCTTTGGTCAATTGAGTGAGCAATTTGCGGCTTCGGCCGAAACGTGTAGCGCCCGCGACAAGCACAGGGTAAGCACTGCAGCGCAAGGATGGGCGAAGCGTCGCTTTCTTCTTCTCTGCATCACCACCAGACTCGTCAGCTGCTCCTGCTGCTTTCCCTCCTTCCACGGATGTCGCAGCACCGCTCGCAGAAGCAGCTGACCCACCGGCGCCGTCATCATCGTCCACATCAATGCTACCGTCCTCCTCGCCATTGTTTTCTTCGCCATCATCTTCGTTGTCGTTGCTCTCGTCTTCCTCGCTGTCGTCGTCATCCTTAGGCTCTGCCGAAGAAGCACCGCAAGCGAGGCCGAAATCATCGAAGCACTCCAAGAGGTAAGGGCCCGAATGAGCTGCCCATTGCTCCGCTCTTGCCTGAGATTCTGCCACATCCGCTGCTTCATTATAGGGATCAAGTTCCGCTTCTTCCTCTTCCTCGTCTGACTCCTCAACCTTGGACTTCTTCGCCACAGCTGCGCGGCGCTTGGTGGAATTGTTCTCGTCGTCGTCGTCTTCACTGCCACTGAACTCTGCCGCCTCGAGCTCGGCGCGCTGCTTGGCGAGTTGCCGCTCCTCCTTGCCTTGCTCCCTCGCAGCGCGCTTGACTTTGGCCATGGCCACCTTTTGCTTCGCCGTCAAGCCCATGCTTGAGGCCAGGTCTTGCGGCGCTTTCTTGGGCACTTTCAACGGCTCTTTCGTCAAACTCTCGTCCTCGTCGCTGTCGGCGCACTTCCCCTCGGTCGGCCACGGGGGATGGGTTTCAGGCGCTTTGCGACGAAGAATGCAACGCACGCGGTGATTCGCAGCAGCCACTCGTTCCATCGCTACACAGTACGGCAACACCGACTCTTCTTCTCGCCCTACCGCAGGCTGCAGCTCCCTCGCCATGGCTAGCTCGGTTTGTTGCAGTCTGGTACACGCGGTTAAGAGCTCGTCCTCTACCTGGCGCACCGGCTTGGTTCGTGCTTCGTACTTGATGCGCCCTTCTCGGAGGCGAATGTCTTCCAGCCGCAGTTGCCGAATTTCCACCTGAAGCGCTTTCCGCACGTCGGCTGAACGCTTGTAGATGCGCTTCAGGCGCATTTCCTTGGCCATGGCCATCTCCAGAGACGAGTCGCTAGTCCACCGATCCGCAGCCGTCTTGAAGATCGCCGCGCCCCCCTTCAACGCTTGCTCTGGCCTGTTTCCCGTCAGAGGATGCACCACCGACCACCCGTCAGGCACTCCCTTGTGGTACACCCCGTGCACCAGCGCCCAGCCATCATTCGTGCTAAAAGGCAGGGTCTTGAGCTGGGCCAGCTCCATCGCCGCGATACCCGTGGACTTCAACTCTCGAGCCGCTTCCTTCTTCAGCCGTGCTACTTGCACTTTTTCGGTCCCCGGAAGGTTCACAGCTCGCCGGAAGACTGCTCCGTTGGGCGCTGTCACAAACTCTTCCGCGGTGGTCTCTTCGCCATTGTCGCCTTCTGAAGGTCGCACTGCCGTGACTAAATGATGCCGCACTGCCAGTGCCCATTTCCCTTTCCCCTTGTGGTCTCTTTTCGCGCTACCTTTCTTGCTGTCGCGGCCCAAAATGTGGCCTAGAACATTTTCGTGTGCTTTCAACCCGAGAGGCTGGCTCGCCCATCCGTCTCCTCGGTAGCCTGCCTCTAGATTCGCGCCTCCAGACACGCCTTTCCCAGCGTGGTGGCTGACCAGCCGGTTTTGTTTGTAGTAGAGCACTCGCCACAGCGCTCGCCGAATGTACCACCATCTCCGAAATGGCATTTGAATTTTGAGGTTCAAAGGCATGTCATCTTCCGGCACCCCTTTCGCCGCTAGCCGATCCACTTCCTTGGGCTTGCCGCCAAAGTACTCGGACTGCCGCTTGAAGTACGCGACGAGCTCTTCGACTTCTAGCTTCCGCCACTGCCGCCGCTTGTGCTCGTCTGCGCGCTTCATCGCTCGAGTAGGCCTCAACGGTAAGTCATCCGGCACGCGGATGCCCGGCATGTGGGGCCTGTACTGGTTGTAGTAGACCCAGTACCAAGCGCTAATGAGCCAAGCGCCATGCTGGTGGTAAATGCCGAGCCGCTTGAGGGTGCGACCCGTGCGCTGACAGCGAACCGCATTGGCGATGCCTGCCTCGTCGCGCAACCTGGTGGCGAGCACACGCGCCCGGTATTGGCGGTAAGCACATTGCAAGGTGCGCGCCTTGCGGCCCGTGCGATCGGCCTCCTGAAGCGACAAACTGTATGCAATCAGATCGTTACGCCACCGGTTGCGGAAGCCCTTCTTGCCGAGCTTCGCCATCACTTTGAACTCCATGATGGGCACGGTGATGAGCACTTGTTCGGCCGGCAAGAAGGTGCTTTCTTCGGTTTTGATGGGAATGAAATGCACCGCCTGGTCGTTGTCCATGCGCACTTCGGCCACTTCCACCTTGGCGTCGGACCGATCCACCGACAGGCAATAGCCCGTCATGCCATGCAGCTTGTGGCCTTCGTGAATCACTTGCACTGCGCTCCCACTGATGACGTTGAACTTGTTCTCCACCCGCTTGGGCATGCGCACATTCCATGCTTCAATAATCCCGTCGGTGGCCGCGAGTTCGAGCCGGCAAAGCACCGCGTGCCGCGCGTCCAAGAAGTCCTCGCGCAAGTCGGTCTTGAGCACCTTCCAGGCCGTGTAAGTAGCGGGAGAGACATCCATGGCACGCAGCAGCCAGCGTGCTGTGTTTTGCCCCAGCTGCAATGGACCCGCGTAAGACCGGCGCTTGATGCCCAAACTGCGCAGTATCCAGCTCTCGCGCTGCCGCGCCCGCAGCACTGTCAAAACGATAGCCCGCATGCGCCGCTGCCCAAACCCAATGCGCCTCCCGATGCGGCCGCGGTAGCAGGCCTGCAGCAAGGTGGTGACCTTGGTCTTGGCGTTGAAGGCTAGAATGAGCCCAAGGAGTGCCCGCGCTTGCTTGCTGCGCCATGCGTTTTGCACCATGCGCGCTGCTTTGATCACCCGATGCCTCTCCAGCTCCCGCAACCTTGCGTTCTCCAGCGCCTGCCTCTTGGCGTCGGCCTGCGCTTCTCGCTCGCGCCGCTGCCGGTCCAGCACCATCGCCACAAGCTTGTCTCGGAACATGCGCTTGCCTAGCACAACGCGGTAGTGGCCCTGGATGAGAAGGGCAGCGCGGTGGTTCATTTCGATGCTCGTGCTGGCCAAGTCCTCTCGCTCCATTTTCTCGAGCTCTTTCATGGCCCTCGCCGCGTCCTGTAACCGCATCAAGTTCATGCGCAGCTTGTGAATGTTGGCTAAGTTGCGCCGAAAGATGGCGGCTTTGAATGCTTTCCCGATGGTCATGGCCGCCCAATCCCTGGAGACCGCGTACTTGTGGGTCTTGCGCCGGCTCACGAACCCGCGCACCACTCGCTCCATGTTCCTCGCCGCGCACTCTTCATGCGCCGCCTTGCGCCACAGAGGCAACACCACGCGGAGAGGCATGTAGTACGCCTGTAGATCAGCGGCTGGGTGGTACTTGCTTCGCCACAGCGCCCACTTCGACCATTTCGCGAAGTTGGAAGGCAATTTTCTCTTGCGCCAATACGCGATGGCAGTCCTGTCGTCTTCCGCGTCCTTGCGTTTCTCAACGTCTTCTCGCAAGCGCTTTTGCCTCAATCGCACTCCACGCTGGATGATGGTTGCGTTCACGCGCCCTTCTCGCTTGTAAGCGGCCCATTCAAACCAATCGTCAAAGACTACCCGCTGATAGCGCAGCTGCCGCGGCCGCACGATGCGCACAAACACCAGGGCTTCACGCTCGCGCCGCAGCCTCAGCTTGGCTTCACACACCACCTTGATCTCTCGAAAGTGCTTGTTAATCATGACGCGAAGGTAGTGCTTCTGGGCGCGGCGGCGCTGCTGCCTCTTGCGCTCCTTCTCCGCAATCCACAAGCCCCACCTCTTGAGCATCTTTCTCGCGTGGAACCCCTCCATTTGTGTAGCGCGAGCTCGCCAGACCACCCGGTCATGGGCCCAAGGTCGCCACAATTTCACCAACGACGCCACCAGCTTGTGCGTGCGGTTGCGGTTGATCCGCTTCACCAGCGCCACCATCGCCCACGCTCGCAGGTGCGGAGGCCCGAAACATTGCCGCCAGTGCTGCTCACCCAAAGGGGCGATCTTCAACTGCCGCTCGCTGTTATAATGCACGCTCAAATCAGCGGCTGCCGTGAGGAACACCACTGCCAACGCCTTCTTGCGCGCTACCACTGCATCTACGATTCGCCGCCATGCCCGCACTTGTTTCCGAAGGGTGTAGGTCACGTACTGCTGAGCTGCTCGAGTTGAGGTGGCCTCCTGAGCGACTGTGACAGCTCCACGCCACTGCTTCAGAAGCACCCCGCGCCGCCGCCGCCGCACCGCCATAGTCGCCACAACTTGCCTCTTGGCGAAGAGCTTGCACACTTCCTGCATTGCACCAAACGCCCTCATGAGAATGCGCTCCCGGTGAGCCGCGATACGAGCTTTCACCTTGCGAGCGGCCGCTGTGTCCCGAAAGCGCTTCTGCACCAACCGCGCGGCCTTGACGCGCATGGCCACAATCCCGTTGAAGAACTTCTTCACCTTGAAGGTGCGCCAGTGGCGCTGAATGCAGCTCGCTGCTTCGTTGTCCCTCGCGAAGATCTTCATGGCTTCCTTCAGTTCGAGGCAACGCCGCGCCCACACCTGCAAACGCGGCGCGCTCGCATCTTTGGCCGAGCACAACTCGTAGAAGCGCTTCCTTGCTCGCGCAGCAGCAGCCCCTGGCACTGGCACCAGACCACGCATCGCCGGCCCATCTTCGCTTTCCACGCTAGAGTTGTCGTCCTCGTCTTCAGGCCCCCCTACGGAGGAGGAGGAGCGGTGCGCTTTGCCGGGTTGGTGCCGCTCCACAGAGGCGCTTCGGCACATGCACTTCCCCAATCCTGCATGGTCTTGGGCCCGTAGGCTTGCCTTTTCAAGCGACCCCGTGAGCGAGGCCGCCAGTGCTGCTGCTTCGCCCGAACGATGGAGGCCGCTGACTCGCACCGTGACAGCGACGCTGCCCGCTGCTATGCTAGTGACCGCAAGCCTTGCACGAGGCACGTCAATCGCGAGGGCCAAGGCTGCGAGGAAGGTTTCCTGCAGAGCGAGCCCGAAAGCCGCGGGGTTGAGGTCCACGAGAAGAAGCTCCAGCAGCACCGCAGTGGGTCTAGCTTTAGGCGGCGCCGCCAGAGTGCAGGGCAACCCTTTGCCGGAGAAACCGTCGACAATGACGTCATCATCGCTGAGCCCCGAGGTGAGCGAGGAGGCATCTACGGTGTGTTGTGCTAGAGTTTGCAGGCCACTGTCGCTGATACCCGTCTCTGCACACGTCAACCGCTCTAGCACCCGCCGCAGTGGAGCTTCTCTTGTCCTGCTCCTCATGCCAATCGCTGCAGTGCTGCCGTCGTCACCTATACTGCTGTCATCATCCGAGTCGACTGCCAGGCGAGTTGCCTTGAAGGGCTCAAGAAAGGCGTCAGTGACCGAAGTGCAGCCGTCGAGTTTCAACTCCATCAAATTAGGGCACGTTTTGGCCAAGCTAGAGGCCGCGCTGTCAGAGAGCTCGACGAGGCCTGAGAGGTCCAGCTTGGTGAGGCTTACAGGGAAGTGATGCACCACTCCGTCGCGCAGGCCAGGCGAATTCTTCAGGGAAAGGCTGGTCAAGTTGGCTTTCATTGCATTCAAAGGATTCAAGGTGTCGGTCTCAGCTAAATCACTTCCACCCAAATCCAGCGTCGTGAGGGTCTTCCGCAGGCGTGCTGACAGCGTGTACACCGAGTCCTTGGTGATGGCACCCGGCACGCCATGTATGTCCAAAGCCTTCAAGTCGGTGCAGTGCAGGCAGAGTGTGCGAAGGCTGTCTGAAGCAGCACCACCACCGCGCGCAAATAAATTGGCTTCTTCTTCAGACAACTCGGGTGACGTGTCGCCCACTTCCAGTGTTTCGATCTTACGAGTGGCTTTGGCTCTCGCTACCACTTCCAGCACCACTCCGCCCTTCAGCCGTCGACAACCGCCTAAGCGAAGATGCACGAGGCGGCGCACTTCGCTAGGTTCCTCCTCGCTGCCTTCTAGCAACAGCTGAGCCCCGTGCTCTGTCACCAGCGGGTTTTTGCGCGCGGTCAAGTCTCTCAAAGCCTCCAGGCTGCGAAGTGCGCCAAGAGCTTTGTCGTCGAACAAAGCGCCCTCTGAGACGTCCAGCTTTACAAGGTTAGGGCAGCCGTAGGAGAGGTACGCCAGCCCTGCTCCGCTCACTTGAGGGCAGCCAGCCAGGCGCACTTCAGTGACGGAGTGCACAGGATCAACGCGCTTCCGGCCGAGCTCAAGGTCCCCCACGAACCAGGTGCCAGCGTCTTTCTGGTCCACCAGTGGTCGGAGCCCTTCGTCTGTGAGCCGCGGCAAGCAACTCAGGTCCAGAGACGCTAGCTTTGGCGCGTGCCGGCGACGGTGCTCCTCAGGGTTCCTCGCAGCTTCGAAGGCGTGTTCCTTCATGTGAAGCTCGTCCGTCAAGTGCTCAAACAAGCCACACGTGCTCACGTCACCTACTTTCGAGCACCGGGCTATGCTCAGCCGTCGGAGCCGAGGTGCGTGCAAAGGCAATAAACCGCCCGCGCCGACAGAGCCCACCATAGCAGCATCTTTTAAGCGAGTCAAACCGTCAAGGCTAATCGACTTCAGAGTGTCACAGCGGCTAGCGAAGTAGTCGACGCCCTCGTCAGTCAAACTGGAGTTGAAGGAAAGGTCCACCTCTTCAAATCGGCGGTGAGCACAGTCAGCGAAGCGTTTGAGATGACTGTCTTTGAGGCCACAGCGGCTCAGTCCGAGACAGCGTAGAGACCCACACTGCCGCACGAGGCTCGGAAGATTAGGACCAACCCTAGAACAGCGCGCTAGGCCAAGGGAACGAAGGTTCGGGAAAGAAGCGAGCCACGAGATGAGCTCGTCCGAAAGGACTATACTCTGCAATTGCAGCGAGGTGCACTTCGTTTGGTCGAGCTTGCCACCCATTGTGAGCGCGAGGTTGTGTGAGTTGAGTTCCTCGCCCCAGCCTGATAGGTCGACGGATTCTCTTGGGGTGAACGAGTTGGGCTCGTAGAACAAATACAAAAAGTAAGCACTACTGTCAATCTGAACTACTTCCCGCGGTTTAATTGGCTCTTCTACTCGGTTCACAGTCGCAACAGCATGGGTCCGTGCAATCTCTTCTTTGGTAATTGCAAGCAAAGCTATCATCCCATCGCGTTTGTCCTTCGGGCTTAGGCTTCGTTGCGGCGCATTGGAAGGTCTTTGACGCCGCTTATTAACGCGCCGCAATGGAGCATCCGTCGGCGAGAGTGACATGGTGTTTGGTGATACCACAGTCTAATGTTCCTCTACGAGTAGATCCTAACGAGCCTACAGAAATCAATTAGAACAGCCTCAGCCGCCCCCATGGCTTGAGCGCCCTAAGAGCATGTTATCGGCAACAACGCCTGTGCAGCTCTCAACTCTCAGAAACAGCTTTTTTTTCACTGTTCCCAGAGGAGGATACAGGTGGGTACTACAGAGTAAGTCTTACAAATCGTTAATTACATCCAGCCAATCAGCCTATCAGCTCGAGATGGTTTATCTTGGAAAATGGCTCTCTTTCTTGAATCCTATATATATCTTAACATCCTAACTCTCAATGGACAATGAACACAACTTGTTGCCACTAGCCAGAGGTACATTAGCTCTCAAATATTTCTTAGGCTGAGCACTCGAGAAGCGTCGCCTGGCTGGCCCGCAAGTGGCAGGCACAATTCGGATCTTCGCTGCCTGTGTGGTTGCAAGTTGGAACATTGTCTATCCGAGTATCAACGATATTCGATTCAACCGACGATTACGTTATAGGCGTGTGTCGAGACAGCGCCACTGATCTTCATCTGGCAAGGCAAGTCTTACAAGTCGCCGGGAATGGTTTCTACCCGAACCTTAGGGTACTTGTTTACCTTGGCACCTCTAGCAACTCCTCTTTCTCCTCCACTTGTCCTCGTCGATGGCACTGCCTTGATGTATCGAGCCTACTTTGCAATGCCCTCAATGGTGCGTGGCCCAGCTGGCGAAGTCGGTGCCTTAATGGGCTTTTTAAATACGATGTCGTCGATGCTGTTACCTAAGCCTAAAGGGCTACTCAGCAACCCTACTGTTGTCGTCCTGTTCGATTCGTCCGGTGAGTAAATGCTGCTATTTTGGCTAGATTAGCTTTATCGTAGGCGCCTCGACTTGTGCACTATCAATCATTAGACTGCTTGCTTATACTTTCAACAGGCCCTACGTTCCGCGATAAGTTGTGCGACCAGTACAAAGCCACACGGAGCGCTTCTCCGGAAGACCTCGGCCCTCAGATGGAACTCGCTCAGGAAGCGTGCGAAGCTTTTGGGTGGCCTGCAGTAGCTGCACCTGGCTTCGAGGGCGACGACATCATCGCTACCATGGCGAGCATGACCAAAGATCGGCAAGTTGCCATTGTAGCATCAGACAAGGATTTCATGCAGGTGGTCTCCGACAACGTCGTTGTGGTGTGCCCCACCAAAAAGATGCTGTATGCGAGCCTCGACGTAGAAGCGAAGTACGGAGTACCGCCACACCTAATGGCAGACTTGCAGAGCCTTGCTGGCGACTCTGCAGACAATGTGCAAGGCATTCCGGGCGTTGGCATCAAGACCGCGAGCCAGCTCCTCAACCAGTTCGGGAGTTTGGATAAGGTATTAGACAACGCGAGCCTGATCAAGCAGCCCAAACGGCGGGCAAGCTTAATAGCGGGGCGGGCGTCAGCGCTTCACGCAAGGCAGCTCGTTACCTTAGATTCAAAAGTGCCGCCAACGAGTTTGGTCCCGCCGCTGCAGGGTAGCTCTGAGCTCGCTGCCTTCCTCGCGAATCCTACGCCCACCACATTTGAACCTGCCATCGCTTTCTGCGAACGACACGGGCTATGGCAGGTCGCCAAAAATCTGAGAAAGCACCAAGATTCAGTCTAAGGGGGATTTGTGTGGCGAATTCTTCGAATAGTTAGTTTTGATTATCTTGGCCTACTTGCATATGGATTAGTTATTGCAATACCGAGACACCAAATCAAAGTGAACGCGCATTTCAAACTCGAGAAGTAAGTGGCACCCGGTACCCTGTCTGTTCTTTACTAGAACTAAATGCCCCCCTTCTTATTCTTAGGAAAAGAAAAAATGGCCAAGACCGTGCGACTTGCTTTTATGTCGATCTCGAGAGGCTCTACTCGCCTTTGTGTTGATTGGGGAGACTTGGAAACGGCAAAGAATTATCAATCATCAACAACGAGGGAAGGGCAAAGCATTGCCAACGACAGGAAACCTCCTTGTATAGCTCTTCCGTTCGTAAAGGGGAAGATAACTTAAAACTGATGAAGTGCTAACCAAAAATTCTCGCATGGGCAGCTATTAATTGATCTCCTGTGTACACAGATATTGTATCCTTGTCGGTTGTCCTTTTTTTTATCTCGTTCAGCAGCAGCTTTCTTTGTTTAATGCGATATGCGACTTACTTCCCATGCATGACTTTGGGAGTCAAGAGCATTTCCACCCAAAGTACGACTCAGTGGATATGATAATCTTTCTAGCACCTGGACCAGATTTACGGGAATGTACAACCCACTGCTTTGGGTGCTTATCACGCCGGACTTTGCTCTAAAACGTGGGTTTCATGTACGTCGGTGTGGAAGTGCCGGATCCGAAATCCGAAGTGAACATGAAAATAACAGTAGCGCCGAATCCCCCCTTCAAAAAGGAGGCGTTCATAAGATAGCCTGCTGTGGTCTCGTAAGGCGACTCGAACTCGAGCTCGGACTATTAATACAAACCTAAAAGACACACAAGCCAATGCTGCGGGCAGAAGTGGATTGCGTGTGCGTAGCGCAAAACAAAGCAAATCCGGGATAATTTATGAGGGACAGGGGCATGGCGAACTGGTCGGTCTGGCTAGAAAACAGCTCCTACTCCTTAGTATTATCAAGGACAGCTACACGTCGACGCACGGCGCACTAATTCGTCTGTTTATCATTGCGCTTCTAAAATTCTAGCTACGTAGAGAGGAACGCACGGGAGTAAATATTTCCCCATTAGTCACAAATGGCCGATGGAATATTAACGCAAATTCCTTAAACATATTTCTGCGGCCTATATATAGTTGTTGTACTGGTATTGCATTGTGTATCATGCGAGAATGCCCAAGAGGTGTGAAATTTCGCCACACTTCACCGCGGGTGTTTCAAGTTTCAATTCCACTTTAACCCATCGGCCATGAACTTTAGCCATAGAAGTGCAACGGTAGCTTTCAAAAAGGCCCGCAAATATATATTTTAATGATATTGTATATACATGGTTCCTATTTCCAGTTTCTGTTTCCTAGCTTCTTATTTATTTGTTAGCTGTTCAGTGCTCCTTTTGCTCAGCGAGGCGCAATGTGGCCCTGGAAATAGAAATTTTGTCCTGCATGGAATCTATGACGAAAAATAGAAGAAGAATAATGATCTCTAGGGATTCTCTTGGCATAGGCATCTCTTGATTTTCTTCAGTTGCCTTTTGTCCTTCTCTTGGAGTTCGAACAATGCACTGCGCACAATGACCTCCTGCCTTCTCGAAGACTCCGAATCGTAGACAAATATTACATGTCTAGGTGGCCATGCCTTCCAAAAGCACCACATTATCATCCTAGCATGCGATTACCTCGCCCAACGTTCCATCATTCAGGTGGCACTTCAGCGAGGCCCACGAAGCCTGATTCAAGCTCGCCGTTAAACTCTGAGAGCACCTCTGGGCCTTCTTCGGTCCCTTCCTTGCTCGTTCCAATTAACCAACCCTTTACACTACTTGTCACAAAACTTTGGCCCTTTCCAAGTTCTCTGTCAATCCTGGCTTCCTTTTCAGCCAGATAGGGTTTCAGGTAACGTGAATAGAGCAGCGTTGCCCCGTTGAGATAAGCACAAAAGAATAAAAAGACTACTTTAGATGTCCAATAGAGAGGCACCCAACTCAATAACCATCCAAATAGATGGTCTATAACAAACAGGCAAGCAAACGCTAGCCAGTAAGTGAGCCATTGCCGGCTGTCGTGTTTGTCAGCGTGTTCTAGACATTTGTAGGTCTGGTAGCTCGGATAAACCACGGTCACTGCGAGGGCGAGGGGTTCAAAAATAATATTCCCCATTGAAATAATAAGGGATCCTACTGTAGGAGATTTCAAGTTCGATAGAGACTACTACTTTGAACAGTACGCTTTCGAAGCCATAAAAATATTACAGACACCCTTGTAGCTCTACTTAGTACGTGAGGAGGTGGCAATAAACACCTTCTTGCGGTGTGCGAGTAACAGAAGTGAGAAGTCAGTTACGGTAGTCCTGTCTGTGGTTTGTTATTTAAGTACTACAGATCTGTAGTAGCTCCTACTACCAACTCCTACTGTAAAAAAATCTTTGTCCATGTTTTGCAGAGTATCGCGTGCTTCTTCCCGTCGGTCGTTTCTATTCGGTTGGTCGTTTTGTTCGTCATCAACTCGTCATCAAAAGCTTGGTGTCGTCATCCATCCTGATTTCATCCGCCCATCGTCATCCCTCGCCATCGATCAGTAATTCTAGTCGGGGCAATAGTAATAAGACCACATTTTCACTTCCTCATCCCTGAGATTTGCAGCAGAAGTCGTCGAAACATTTTGCCGCAGAAATGGCTTCAACCAAGCCCGAAATGATAGTTCAAGGTCCTCTCATGTTGGGTACGCTCGAGGTGCACGTGTGCCGGTGCCCGCGGCTTGTCGTCAGAGAGCTTGAGCACGTCTTTCCACACCTTGCTCAGGCTACAGCTGAAAGTAAAGATTCCCTCTTGGTAATCCCTACGAACCAGTGCTCAAGCGTAGATCTGGTGAAAGTGGGAGAGGCCGTGGAAACCGAGAAAGACCGCTGCCTTGAAGTGGTAAGAAGCAGAATAATGCACGACGTTGCATGCAGTATCCATGAAACTTACTAAATTACTAAATTTGTGTTTTACATTGATGCAATTTTGCTAGTTCATGGAATTCGGTAAAGCGGTGTGCACCGAATTGCGCGCCCGTGGCCACTGGGCTGATTACATCGACCCGTGCTCTGGGCTCCCCATGCTTACGAAAGACACAACCAAAGTGTTCAGTGAAGTAGACAGTATGCAAACCCTCTTACATTACGCGACCATGGACGCTGGCATGTGCAAAGTACTGCTGCATCCGACTTGGGGCTCTTCTGTCTACCCGGCAACGGCTTTTACCGACGCTCCTCTCGAGACTCTTCAAGCAGTTCTGAGCGCTTATGTGCCACCCAGCTGAGACTTACTTCAAACCCGTTAAGCATGGGAAAGCGCCAATTTTACGATAGCGTGTAGTCAGTAGATCTACACTTCGCTTCTGTATTGTCCGCTGTATTCTTGAGCATTACACATCGTGACTTAAGTCCTAACTTACCTAACCCACACCTATAACCTAAAGTCTAAGTAATAAGTAATAAAGTATCAAATGGCGACTTGATTTCTCGATAAAAGGGCCATGCAAGTGATTTACTATGCAATATAGCAACCTCTCGGCGCCTTCTTCCTTGGGTTCGAGTGGCCAGCGTTTTTTTGTAGTGTGCCTGTGTAATTCTTTTTAGAAATATGGGAATATGGGGTATTTAAAATTTAAATTCATAATATTTGAAAATTTTGCAAGCGAGGAGTTCGCTGCGGTGGTCCAAAGAAAATGGACCTCGAAGAGCTTACAGCCATACCGCGCGATAAAAGGTGGACTTTCAGGGGATGCCGCTGCGGGAAATCACGTCAAGTTATTCCATACTTCCACCGGATTGCGTAGTTTCCACAAAAGACATGGTCCACAAGAGGGGGGCATCAGTTGATACCCATACTTGCTCCTCAGCCGCACGGTTGCTAGTGGAGATAAGCCCGCCGAATGAAAGCTTCTGGTGCGAAACGTCCCATTGTAAGCCTCGAGTTGAAACGTCCAAGCACGGCCCAGCAATAGGAATGAGCCCGCATGCGCTGCCTACTATCGTGTCAAGCTTGTGGCCCTCGCTTAAAGCTGGTGCACTAGATTGGCTTGTTGACTGATGAGGCAGCAAGAGTTGCATCACTGACTCCTCGCTCAAGACTAAAATGTCAGCAAAAGGCCCACGGGGCGTCAATGCGGTCAGCAAGCTTTGAATGATGCCAAACGTGTGGTCGAGGCGGCCACCGCTGCCGCTGTACTGACCAAGCACCACTGCGGTATCACAGCCGCGAGAAGCCGCAGCCGTTAATGCTTTATCGAGGTCAGTTGTGTCCTGGTCATCACTTAAGTCCATCACTTCGCAGCCAAGCTCGCGGTACCGGCTGAGCGCACCTGGCGTTACGCTATCTAGGTCCCCCACGATCAGGTCTGGTCGAAGGTAGGGTAAATCGGAGGCCATGAGGCGGTCAGCTGCGCCGTCGCAGCATATGTGGTGTTCTGCATGCCCCCACACTTTGGAAACAAGTACTGGATCTAACGGAGTGTTCAGAAGAATCAAGGCTCGGCGTTCACTTGCCACTGCGGCCAGCGCTCGTGCAACCCAGTTGCCAGCTAGCATAGTAAGAGCCCTTTAATTCTATGCACGCGTGTTTTTATGAAAGCTGCAGAACTTCGTGCAATTAAGCTAATATGTTAGTGCTTCCCGACACAGACGTGCTCTTTGTGTTCAGAAGTACACCAGAATCGAAGCCGTATCCATGTGCGAAATGAGACGGCTCGTTGAATTATGTCTACTAGAGAGTAACGATGTCGTAGGATTCGGCAGATTTGTTCTCTGGACTACTACAGATGTAGGGTTGATGCTACTGTGAGATTTTCTAGAGCTTCAGTGAGTATCCTCTAGATAGTGGTAGCTTCTAGAGTATGTGTGCAGTGGCTGTTTCAGCTTCTATAGTCTTATTAGCCGGCTTCTGCATACAGAAGCTATTATCAGCTTGAGAGCATTGTTGATTGTTGAGAGCTTGATGAGAAGGTGAATCTGTAGAATCTGATCGCGTTCCGCCTCTCCCCCCAGCCAATGAAAACCTGCCCTTGGAGAAGACGCAAACTTCATGCACTGGGCACTATTGCGGCGTTGCGGCGAACCATCAGGGCGGAATGAAATGTGTCGCTCACTCAAGTGCGACGTAGACTAGAAGTAAATAAAGTACTCATGGCAGACCAAGAAGAGACTGCAGCGCTGTTCTTGTCACCATTACGGCCTCCAGGCGTTGCTGAGACCATCGAATACGATGCAGCTGCTTCAGGAATCGTTCAGCTGTTGCACGCGAAAGAGCGTTTTCAAGAAGTGCTAGCCCGGAACGCCGAGCTAAGAGCGCAAAGCGAAGCAAGTGCAGCGGAACAAGAAGACCAATATTATGCGTTGCAGCGGTGTCTCGATGATAACTATTTGCGCATTTCAGAGTTCGAAAAAGGGGATTTAAAGTAAGCTTGTTTCCTTATTATAAAAATAAGACTGTGCAAGTGGGCAAAGCGGTCCATGCATTTTCTAACCCTGCAGCTGTATTATCAAAATGTATGCGTGCTACCTACAGGTTAGAACTTGAGGGTGAGCGGAACGCATCGCGTTTGGAGGAGGACCGCCTCGGAGAGGAGGCATCCCATTATGCCGCCATTGGCCCCGCTAAAATAGCTCTCGCAGACGCCGAGGGCGACTTCCGAAAAGTGTCCTTTCTTGAAGAGGAAGAAGCGGAACTACTAGCGCAAATTGCCGAAATAGAAGCTCTCAAGGTGTCTGATGCTGCGCAATGGCTAGAAGCATCCTTAGAAGCAGACCGTGGCACTGTGCAGGTGCTGGAGGCTACTCGCGCGGGTGGGATGGTTGAAGCACGGGAGCGACGGCGAATCATCATCAAGGGAGCTGCGGAATGGAAGGAAGCAACTGCTGCGGCTGCTGTGGCGGAAGGGGCACGACTAAGCTCGGAGCTCAAGGCACGCGGTAAATCCGTGGATGCAGTGCTTCAGCGTTGCTCGTCCTCGGCCACAGAAGAAGCACGGCTAAGGCAAGAGCTCGATCTCTGCGACGGCGCTGGCGCCGCCATGGCCCGTCGAGTGAAGCAAGCAAAGCGACGAATCCAGGAATTGAAAGCAGCACTCGCAGCACGCTCAGACCTTACAGAGAGCGGCGCAGACGTGAGCATACCTCCTCCTGCCCCTGAGCAAAGTAGCAACGGGGCTCACTGGCACGCCGAGGCCCTCCGAAAAGCTAGAGAGAAGTTGGAGGCTGGGGCCGTGCAGCTTCTGAGAGTTCAAGCAGCCCGAGCAGAAATTGACGCGGCAGTGCAAGAAGCAGCACGCTTGCTCTCGGCGTGCGTTGCCGACTGTAAGCGCGCCGCAGCGGAGCACGAGCGCAGCTCGTCGGCCATGGCGTTTTCCCCCTCCTTGTGGGGTTTAGTGCCGACGCGCGATTGGTCAGTGGAAGAAGCCGTGCCAGCGAACCTCGACGAGCTCTCTTACCGCGGCCAGGTCTCTTTAGGGCGTGAAGTTCTTGGGCGTCTGCACGCTTATCGGCATTGTCTCCGTTCGAGCTCAACCGATGCGACAACACCGCACGGGCCTTTTTATTCTAGCGACGTACAGAACAGTTACCACAATTCTTCGGACAGCACATTGGCTTCTAGTGACTCCAGCGTGCAATTGCCGTCTGTGTTTGCGCCGCCGCTGCCTGCTTCACATCCCAATAGAAGCTCCGTTATCCCGCGCTCAGGTGCCAGCCAATCGTCTGTGAGCAGCGCTGGTAGGTCGAGGGAAAAGAGTGGCCGACGGCGAAGTAAGCAAGCTGCGGGTGTGGCGCCGCTTATCTCTAAGACGACGCGAGGTGCGATGCGGGAGGCTGGCTTGCTCGAGGCTACTACAGGTGGAAACCCGCACAGCCGACGACCAAAGACCTTGGACGAGGAGCCATTCCAGAGGCTTGAGTATAGCTTGACGCCAGCAAAGGAGAAATGGCACAGAAAGCAGGGTAGACTTCCGTCTCATTCGAGCGGCAGCGTTGCATCAAGAACAATTACAGCTGCACCTTCCTCAGTCACATCGCACCTCGAAGGCGCCTCGTCCTTTGAAGTCGACTCGCCTCTTTCCAGCCAAGTCTTTTAGTTTGAGGCCGCCCTGCTCTGTGTTCTACTTTCTACGCTTCATTCATTACGTTTCATTCTTCGCTGAGATCCATGTGCTGGTCAGACACAGATATCCCTTGATGTCTCTATGCGCGGGCTACTCGTGGTAGTCGCCTATGGCCTTGCTGCTTCGATGCTCTACTATCCTAACTTCCATTCCCGGGCCATACAAAACAGATACCGGTATCTGTTATCTTGTGTCTAAATTAACAGTAAACAGCAAACGGGTTCTGCCAGGCCAGAGGCGAGGAGAAGCAGAGGTTTTTAGCGCGGCGTGCCCAAGAGACCGAACAGCGACTTGCCCTCCTCAATGCAGAAACGAGTTAAGTCTGGTTCAAAATTATTTCATAAACACTCTCCGCTCTCCGCCTGCAGCACTGTGTCTGTGTATCTCTGTGCCATTTGGGTTTGTATTAGTTCGAATTCGAGCTCTGCCTTCGAGGGGGTTTGAAATATGTTGCTTTAGTAGGGGCTTGACTTCCGCAGCGTTCGCGAAGGATCGAAACAGGTATACGATATGCGGTTATGGGCCAACTCCCCCAGGTTCCCATGTTAGTCCTGAAGTCCCGAATTGCGCTATCTGCGAGTGTGCCAAAGAAAAAAAAAGGGGGGGGGGGCATTGGACGATGGACGCAGCATTCTGCATTCTGCATTCAGCATTCGTCGACGAGTCGATGAGTCGACGAAAAAATTGCACTAGTATGGTATAAAAAGAAAAAAGAGGGGAAAAACAAACTCAGTAAATCCGAGAGAAAAACTGTGCTGCTACTAGCTAGTTTTATCCCGGGTTGAATGGGGGTTCCGGTGATTACACGATCGCCGGTTTAGCTTGGGGTCGTAGTTGTAGAAACGGGGGTAAGGTGACGCCTTGGCAATAGAAGGGCCATCTTGCTGAAAAACAGAATCCCTCTGTAGGATGCGGTTAACGAAGGCCGCATTTGTAGCTGTAACAGTAGAGGAAATCCGTTGACGCCAGAATGTCGAGAACCATGTGGTGTTCCAAGTCGAGTCAGTGTCCTGGTGGCTGATGAGTCGACGAGACGTCGTTGGTTACAGGGGGAAAGGTAAATTATTGATTTTAGCGTCGTTAGAATCAGCTTCGTCAATCGTCAATGGTCTGGCCAATGCCAACACATAACACCGAACACCGCAACGCCGCGCGTTTACGAGGTTAGAAGGCGTGTGTTACAAGCTTGCTGGTCACAAATCAGAGATGCAACCATAGTGCGCTCAGCTAGACTATGTACAGTATAGTGAAAGATCAGAATTAGGCAGTGTGCTCGATAAACACATACATGGCGGGAGTGAAAGAACTACGTCGATTGAGCCAAGAGGGGGCGCCAGCGGACGTCGGAGGCGACCTCCCTAGTAGCGACTTAGGAACATCCGTCGTGGTTGCCCCATCTGGCGAACAATACACTGACGATGGGGGTCGCGTGCTTGGACTTGGGTGGGTCGAATATTACGACGCCTCCTCTGGGGCGAATTTTTACGCTAACGATGAGAAAGGCTTAACAGAGTGGACGTACCCTGAAGAGCTTTTGTCAGAGCCCGAATTCGTCGACCCTACCACAGGCGAGAGTGCAGTCCTCTTTCCACCGATTGGGCCTGCTGCATCTGAGGGTAAGAATGTGGCGCTTTCACCACTCTTGAGCGAACGCTCCACTCCTGTGAGCAGTGGGCGCAACGACAATAATTTGCTTCCGACGGAGAAGTCGCCTGGCCCGCTAGCCCTCTTCAATTCAAGACGAAGTGCATTTGGTGACGATGAAGACACCGAAGGCAGTAGTGACGATGAAGACGATAACCGCGGAGCTCGCCTAGGCGGTGGGTTTCGAAATCCAAGACCATTGGGCAACGAAGAGGAGCCAGAGGAAGAGGAAGAAGTGAAGACCTCGTTGAACGCTGCGTCGCAAGCGATGTTGGACAAGCTTAACAACACGCGTGCGGGGCAGTCGGGGGCGTTGATGGAGAACCAAGCTGCGTTCAAGAAAGATGGCATGCTCATGCTTGACTCAATCGCAAACAAAGACGACCCAACGACCGAGAAAGCAGACGACGAAGAGACCATCAAAAGGTTACAGAATGAGCGCGTAAAGATGCAAGAAGAAATGGAAAAAGTGCGCTCAAGCTTCAGTGAGGTAGAGCTGTTTAAGTTGCGCGAAGAGTTCAACGAAGTCGACGCGGATCGGAGCGGTTACATCGACGACGAGGAGCTCAAAATGCTCTTGACCCTTTTAAACGACTCGAAAGTGCCGTCGGAATCCGAAGTGCGCCGCATTATGCTTTCCGCGGACTCTTCAGGCGATGGCCAACTTGATTTCTTAGAATTTTTAGCCCTTGTGAAAGCCCTGAAAGAGGAAAGGAAAGCCAACAATTCGTTCACGAAGAAGATGGCCAAGCTGGCAGACACCGTCAAGGCCGACGTGCTCGGCAGCGTGATGAGCGACCTCGAGGAGTGAGTCATTGAGTCCAAGCCACGAATAAATAGTAATGCTAGAATAAGGAAGCATGAAAGAGCCTGGGTTACCTTTCCTGAAGGACGGCTGTTTAACTTTTCTCCGTGTGTCTTGCCCTATCTAGGTACAAAACGCGGGCGTATCGTTTTTGGAACAAGGACAAAGTGGAGAAGCGGGAGCGCCGCGAGATCGAGAAGCAGCGCGTGCGCGCGGAGAACGAAGCCAAGAAAGCTCAAGAGGAAGCAGACAGGAAGGCGTTGGCAGACATTGATGCTTTGCAAGCGAAGAAAGTGAGTAAGCAGCCTCCGTGCACTTTTTTTGTTGCATTACTGGTGTGCTATGAGCGTGTGATAAGTGTGGGTGTACTATTTTTGTTTGAGATTTCATTCAAATTGCTGTGTGTGTGCGCACCCACAAACATATAGGCGGAAGAGCGCGAAGAAGTGACTGGCTTGGAGACCAAGGTTTTGTACAAGGGCAACGACGAGGACTTCCCCGACGAGGACGACATGGTGACGATACACGTGAAAATGACCATGGTGGCACAAAAAGAAGGCGAAAAAAACGAGGTCCTCGAAAACAGTCGAAAGCGCCGCCGCCCGTTTAGATTCAAAGTCAGCGGAGGTGCCGTCATACCAGGTAAGATCTTCTCTAAAAGATCAATTTCATCTTCACCGAAACAAACTGTTTCCGACTCGAGTTCCAGGCCACATGGCGCCTTAATCTTTTATTGTGCGCTTCCTCTACCAGGGCTCGCATTGAGCATTCCTAAAATGAGCCTCGGGACCTCAATTCGTGTGACCTGTCCACCCGAACTCGCTTACGGCGACCAAGGATTGCCTCCTAAGGTGCCTCCCAACACGACGCTCATTTTAGACATTGAGCTGCTCTCCTTTCAAGCCGCCGGTGGTGTCGATGCCTAAGTCCCAAGTCGGTATACTTTTCTGGCATATGAAGCGAGTGTCCCAGAAGAGGAACAATAATGTCTGCTGAGTGGATTTGTAATAAACTTTTCCCATTTATAAGCGGCATATTTATACGTATGCGCTCCACCTCTCTCGCCTAGACGCCTAGATGCTTAGAAATCGACCTCCTGATTCGTCGAAGTTAAACTTGAAGGCTTGAAGCTTAAAGGGAACTTCCGCGCCGCAGAACAACCGGACTTCGGACATTTCTGATAACTCTAGATTCCGGGGCTCGCTTTTTCTTCGAACGACCCACTCATGGCTCATGCGGACAGGAAACGAAAGCCTAAGCCTAAGACCCGCCCATGCCGCATGCAGCATACTGCCATGCCACATACACATATACACAGCTGAAGCTGGAAGCTGGAAGCTGAAAAGCATACTTCGACCTCTGCCAATGCCAATGGAACCTAGTGTTCTGTATGTCACGAGCTCACTTGCTCGCGCACCTTCCTCTTTATTGTTCTGCGGAGTGCGCAACGCCCACAAATATCTCGTTTTTTTAACATTTTATAAGGACTTCGGCCAGCGCCCCTCCTCCTCCTGAATCATTCTGCACTTGCTTTTTTTGTGTAACACACGCGCATTATCCCCACTTCTACCCACCGTATTGGCTTCTATGTCGTTTGAGACAGGCTCCGAGGGGCTGGGCTTAGACGGCTAACAGGTAGAAACAAAAAGCATTACAGCGCGAACTGAGTTCGTATTAGTTCGAGTTCGAGCTCGGATATTTGGCAGTGGAGTGCGTGGTAAAATTTCATGGCTGAAGAGAATTGTGGTGTCGTAAGTCTGAGTTGTGCACGGCCGCGGGAACGCTGAAGAAATTGAGATGGGTATCAATCAATGACAATTTTGAAGCTGGTGGAGGTGGGAGTAGCCGGCCCATACTTCGCGCCTCTCCCGAGGAGAGGATTGGTGTTAGGAGCTATACAGGGGAGGGGCACTATTTAGGCAGCATCATAGGAATCCCGTGGCCCGGTTCGGAAGCTAGTCTAGTCTAGTCTAGTTAATACTCTCCCAAAAACAAAGAAAGGCAAGAACACAGCAGTCACAGAGGCACATAAAGAATGCACTTGAGCTGCACATGCGCTAGCAAATTCGCTCCAGAAGGCCAATTAAGGCTCCAACTGGCGCCTTTCCTCCGAACAAGTCGGCGGG
>Ga0307981_1001322_pt1 | contig 22538 bp, 23 predicted proteins | sample OrgLakmetagen987_FD_201849 | JGI IMG/M metagenome (GOLD analysis project Ga0307981, IMG submission 201849) | Saline water microbial communities from Organic Lake, Antarctica - #987 | ecosystem: Environmental > Aquatic > Non-marine Saline and Alkaline > Saline | place: Antarctica: Organic Lake... | reverse complement strand
TTTTTTGACACGATTATCTGTTTTTCCTACTGCTTTAAAAAAATGATAGTGATTTTTATCTATACCAATATAGTCCATCTGGCGTTTTATATTATTCCTTCTATCTATTCTATGGTGTTCATTAATAATATACCAGTGTAATTCTTTAATATTGGTAGATTGTGTCATTATATTACAAAGATATAATTTTACAGTCCTAATTTAGTAATTTTCGTATTTCTTTTACTATTGTCTCTAAAATATTGTATTTTTTTTATACCATTTTTGGGATCGTCATAACATAAATAGTAATTTGACCGTTTCCCTATAATACGCCTCCCTTCTTCCAATGTGTCAAAGTCCAATACCATTGATTGGGTTTCATGTAGCTGGGTTTTGAATGTTGATACATTAGCCGAATGGTTTTCCCACTCTTCAACACGTTGTCCATAAAGCTCTATAAAACGGTTTTCCAATTGTAATAAATAACCATCGAGTTTTCGCTTTTCAGTGGTGACAGAATTACACCGTTCTTTTAAAAATTTAATATCATCTACTACACTCTGTTTTACCCTAACCATATCTATTTCTTGCTGATCATCTTTGTATTTATGGTAGATAAGCTCCAATAAACTAAATATAAATCCTACGTTATTCTGGTTAAAGTTGGAAATAAAAACCAAAGTACGACCCTGGTGATCGTTTATTTCAAACTCTCGTTTATTACAGACCCGACTGTTAGCCAGTAATATACCACCAATGGCGTTATTATCAACGAGAGAGACATCTCTAATAAATTTATCCACATCAACATTATTCACAGACTGACTTTGAATATTGTTTTTAGTATCCAACAGAATAATAGCGTCGCTATCCTTATGCTTAAACATAAAGTCGCATTTTTCAGACGCACTGCTACCAACGTGTTCAATTACCCACTGGCCGCCCATATATTTGGTATTATACTCTAATAGACGCGGGTATAATTCCGTCTCATAGAATTTACCCTTACTTTTGTCTACATAGAGATTGTAATAATAATCGTTCTTGAGTCTAAGTTCGTCGTTCTGTTTTTTATATCCCTCTACACGTTGAGATACTTGTTGAGCTACCTGGCTATCAAATAATGAAAGAAGTTGGGTTTTTTCGATGGTTATTTCTTCTATCTTGTTTTTAAGGTATGTAATTTGTTCTTTATAATCAGCCTTGAGAGATTCAGACGCAGTTGAATAATCTTCTTTTATAGAATCCAACTGCCCAACAAGCCGATTGTTATACTTCTGTTGAGCCACCAATTCGTCGTTCAATAACTTATTTTTAAGCTGCTCTGTTGAAAATCTTGCATTGGTAGTTTGGATAGTCTCTATCAGATCGCTACATTTAACGTTATATAATTCGGTTAAAACATCATAATCTGATTTTACCGAATTATATTGCGTTTTCCACCGTTCGACTTCGATTGAAGGCTCGAGGTGCGTCTGAGATAGGGTTGGATGTTGTTTATTGTATTCTATCACTTTTGACCATACAAATTCACTAATTTCATTAACGTAGCTTTCGTAGCTCATATTATTGTATAAACTGGTGTTTTATGTTTAACTTTATAATATTAAAATCTTTTTTCATTTAATTGTATTGGTTTTGGCTTGTAGTAAATATTACTATATTCTCTACCAAACACATTAAAATTTGAAGGACAACCTATTTTTTTAGCATGTTGAACGAAAATATCTATCGATTTATAATTATTTTCTATTTTTCTATATTCACGACATCCTTTTTCAACATCCGTTGGATTTTTACATTGTATTCTATGAATAATAGCATATGCTTTTTTTCTATATAAGCCATTAGCCCATATAGCAATGAAGTCAACTCCAGTTTCAATCAATTCGGGTGACATAAATTTCATTAGATTTATAAGGGCCTTTTTATTTAATAATAAGACACAAACTTCGACAAAATTTGTGTAAGTTAATAGTGTGTTGGGTTTGTGTTTTGTACATGACCAAGAAATTTTAGAGTCTTTGGTAAATGAAGGACCGCAAATATCTAACTTGAAATTATTGCTTATTTCAAACATTGAATTAATATCCTTTATACTAAATATTATATCATCGTCTAATATAAAAAAACGCTCGTATTTATTTATTATATTACGGTAGGTATTGTAAAAAAATATAAAGTTTTGAAATTTAGAACCCTTACGTTTTTCAATATGAGTGATATGTTTATTATCTTTGTATCTAGAATAAACGGATTCATTGTCACCATAGTAAATAACATAAACATCATATAATTGATCGTCACCTAACCATAAGTTGTCGAAATTTGTATTATCTCCTACTGATGTAAATATAAAATTCATATTATATATTCACTATTATATTATTATACTAATTCGAATTTAAATAAACATATACAATATACAATGTTTAGTTAAATTGAAGTCTTATATTTTTAATTGCGATTCAAGTTAAGCAATTATAATAAATTACATATACCTCGTATTTTTATTCTGATCCTAACCATAAGTTATCAAAATTCGTATTTGTTCCGAATGATGTAAAAATATAATATATATATATTATGAATGCTATTCATTCTGTATTTATTTTAAAAGAAAATATTTTTAGAAGAATGTATTGATTACCATATATAACTTGGTACCGATTAGATATTTTTATATATTGATTTTACTAATTAAATAGTTTCATCTTTTAATTTGTATTCGCTATAGGAAATATTCAAATTATGATAACGGATTGGTTTATGGATCGTATAAAACTGATACTAATCTATAAAAATAGAGTTGGTTAATATAATCGATATATTATTTGAGCAAACAGACTGCTGCTAGTTTTTTTTTTATTTCTTTTGTTTCATGTTCTTTGAGGTCACTTGTTCCAAAATTTATTAATTGAATAGCATCATCATTTAAATCTATATTCGTGGTGTCATCCTGACATACAGATATCAAACATTGTTTTTGCATTTTCTTATGTGCTTCTTGGATTACTTTGTCTCCATCGTCTTCATTCCAACCTTGTTGGTGGTCTTTGATATACCACTGATTTTCTTTTAACCAATGCATTGGTCGTTCGGTAAAAGATAGTGGTTCTAAATTTTTTTCGACAATACGTGTTAATCCAATAACAGTATTGTCTTTTGCCATATTCAGATCGTCAAATGTAATAGCCAATTGTTTAGCAAACTCTTGAATTGAAATTGCGTTAGCACATGTTTCAGTTAAATATATCTTTATTTCGTTATTATTAATATTTAGATTGTTATTATTACCAACAATGGTATTTTGAGTGCCTACTTTATTCACTAATTCCTTAATAAGGGTCGTCATCGATTCTACTTGTTTCTCCAATAATTCTACTTTATTAGCACTAATGGTTTCTACAGACAGGTTTTCATTAATACATTGCTTTGTTTTGCATTGTGTTTTGTGGCGTATCAAACTAGAGTAATGTTTATACGACTTTCCACAGGAGCATTGGTAAGGGGTTTTTTGGGGTTTTTTAGACAACATTTCATTAGCATTGTGTTTTATGGTGTTTATATGCCTTGTAAAGTCCTTTTTATTGCTAGATAAAAACTCACATTTTTTACAATAGAAATCCATTCTGGTTTTTTGGGGTTTTTTTGTTAGCATTTATAACATAATTGGAGAGGATATTTCTAAATCAGTTTTAAAATTCCGCGGACGCTCTTTTTCTCTATGGACTAAGACTTTTAAAACCTAGAAAATTTTCCACCCGATATACGAGTCAAAGCCTAAAACGTCCGCAATTCCGCGGAATTTTTACATTTGGTAGCTGATATCAGGATTTCTAAATTATTTTTTCTCAAAATCCAATCAGATTATAAATTAAAATACGGACGCCATGGACAATGTGATGGGGAATAGCCGTGGATTTTACCATATGTCGGGATTAATAATGTATATTATGGCTATAATTAACATAATCTTGTGGTTTGTTAGTGTTATATGAGCATAGTGCTTTCACTGTGAAAGACCAGTTGGAACCGTTTAAATTCATCAGATTACCCCTGTCATCGTACAGACGTATTGCCATTCGTTCAATATCAACCTTGCCGAAATAATGGCGTACATTTTCTCTAAGCATATTTGACGTTAAAATGATGGGGTGCTCAAAGTTAGTGTCGTTTTGTCGAATGTTGGGTACAAGTGCAAAAACATTGTTTTCTGTTGGTGTTTGGATTAGTTGGTTGGTAGTTTTATTGCGTTCTTTAACGATTTCATTAAGAGAGAACAGTTGGGCTTGTGTTAATGTTTTTTTCATATCTTGTGTATAAAACGGATAGTCTCCGATAATAGGGTAATCGTCAATATTACCAGTGCCATTCGTGACCTGTTGATATGTTTCAGTGCCATCTAGCATAGTAATATTAAGATTATCATTAACGTAGGTTGGTAGCGACGGTGTTTCACGAGTGTTTTCGGATGATACAATAGCTTTGTTAAGATGATTACAATTAAAATCGTCTAAAACAATAACAAAGTGTCTAGGACCACATAGATCAACAACTGCTTCTCCTACCAGTTTATAAGTATCATCGTCAAGTTCTATACTTTCGGGAAGGTAAAAAGGGTCTCTGAAACCTAATAACCAACCTAAATTAAAATTTAGCCGAGGGAGTACTTTAGGGACAGGTTTATCGTGATAATATTTATTGTAATCTGTTGAATAAAAAAGTATTTCAAAAGGTCTTTCAAGATGAAAACATAATTTACCGGTTTTCGGATTGAAAAACACGTCGTTAATAGTAGTATCATCGTCTAAGTCGATTCTAAATTCCAGTGTTGGATATAACTTTATTAATTCGTCCCGAATTTCTCTCGATAGAACATCTATCGTATAGTTTCCAGGTGTTAATTCGATAAGATTAAACGTATTGTTTGGATCATCTGTAAATCTAAATATAAATGTATTATTACCATACGCACTGTCGATGTTGTAAAACGTATTAGGTATACGCACTGATTCTAGAGTAAGTTCAGAAACAAAGGTTACAGGCTCACTGAGGGTGGTGACAAAGTTAGTGGTGCTATAGGTTGATAAATAATCGTCTTTGATAGAACTATAGGCTATATTATTGAGCGACGGTAGGGAATTATGACGATAAAAACTATCTATCGATATTAACCGCGTGGTATTTTCACGAAGAAGAGGATTCACACCGTCGTTATTTTGAGTATTAAAGGGTATCAGAACAGTATCCTTTGATGTGTCAGCAACATCACCAATATCGTCCAACACGCGGCTTGGTGTTTCTAAAGGTGATTCTACTTGGACTTGTTTATTTTCAGTATCCATTAAATTAACCTCGCTCATAAGACGCTGTTGAACATTGCAAAAAAAAGATACCAGCTCCGGCATATTAGATTCTTTAAATTGACTTTTAATGATGGAAATCCTATTTAAAATATCGTCAAACGAGTTGGCTGTTTCGTCCAACTCTAATAATTCCATTAAGGTGGATGTTGTATAATGATCGACATTTAAATCCATAACGCCATTGTCATATTGCAACTGGTCAAACTCGCCATCTGAATGACCAAAGCCTTCGCAGAGTACATCCGGTTGTCGAGATGTTTCCATTTCCTTAAGCAATGTATCGTAATCTAAATAGGAGGAAACTGCGTTTGTTGGTTTATCACCACCCAATGTGTCAGCATCAAATTCATTTGTAAATTTTAAATCCATTATAGTTTAAAAGTATTCATTGTATATCTTTTAAACTAATAAAACGAATTAAATACAATTAAGTTTATTAACTATATGTTTGGTTGGTTTTATTCTATATTGGAGTTTTTAATGCCTACCTATAATGGAAACTTGGACGAAATCGTTGTCTATTCTCAACCCAAAGCCACTACCGAACTGACTTTTTTTGATAGCGGAGAGTATTAATGATTGATTGTCGCGGCTTCAAAAAAGTATTTTAATTGTATATCCAAATTCAATAGTTTGTTTTTATAAACCTTCAATAATGAAAGAGGTAAGCGGTTAATACCCATACCACGTTTTAAATGTGTTCCTCGCCTAGGCTTGTCGAGAGGTCCATACCCGAAAAACAACATCCATTCTAAAAACCAGCATATAAGGTTTAATTCTGTTGAAAAATCCGCCTTGTCTATACGTTTAGCCCCCTTATAAACATAACGGCTGTAATTCTTATCGTTGTATATTTTGTAATTATGTGCTCGATACACCATTAAATTAAACGAATTTACAATCCGACCAATACCCTCAATCTCATTTGAACTATTGTTCATTTCCAAGACGTAGACCGTTGCGCCTGAAGGTATTTTATGCGTAATGGGTATTGGAGAACCATATAAACACCCTTTAATACCAGTTTTTTCTCTATAAGACTGGTTTTCATACCAAGTATCTGCGTTAAATCGTGTAATAGCAATATAAATTGGTTTTTTATCAGTTTTTAATGATGCATTGAGACGTTGTTTCTGTTTTTCTCTCAATCTACGTTTTATTTTAGATTTTAGGGATTCTACTGGCATGATTGACTATAAGAATGGATAGTTTAATACACTTATAGTCAATAAGGACGACATGTTCAATTATAATTAAAATAGAAATTTATAAGGTGTATAGTATCACAAATGTCAATTACTTATATTCAGTTAGGACCATGGCGTTCCATAAAGTCATTGTAAAATGGTAAATAAACGGTTCGTCTTAAGTCAAACCCCATATTACCACAACCAAAACCGAAAAAGTCTTCATATTGGTATTTTAAATGCGGTTTGATAGGACGGATAAAATGCCCATATTCAGTCTCCATAACTTGAAATTTAACATCCTCTCCAAAAAAACCCGACGATTGTTCTTTATATTCCCCTTGGGGGATATAGCATGGATCAACAATTCTATTGTTGTAGTTTAAAATCAGATTATCATCAAAAGATGTTTTATGTTTAGCCGTTTTGGACTGTATCATTAGTCTATATTGCGTTAAACAAGATAGGTCATTGACAACCCAATCCTTGATATAGTCTTTAACGTAGGTTAAATAGGACATCGTATTCATACTGTGTATTATATTTAATATAAACATTGAACCATTATGTTGGTTCAATTTAATCAGTAAATTGCTTTCTTGTAAAACGTTTAACATAATCTATATCTGATTCTGTTAAATTAAACCATTTAAATAAAGCATTGTTATCACCAAACGGCATACCTATTTTTGGATTGGAAACATCGATTAACCATTCAAAACCGGCTTTTTCTAAATAACACATTCTGTATTTGTAGTTTTCAAACATGTATAATGCTAATGGTGTCGAGAGAAACCACGCTATATTTTTTATATTAACAACATCTTTCATCAGAATGATATATTTATCCCGGCGACTGATACCATAATGACCATCAATGTCTAACAATGGAATACCATACATCCCGTGTGCTAGAATTAGTTTGGGTTCTCCATTAAACTGACACGGATGATCACTATAATCGACGTCTATACCTGGATACCCATTGGCTGTAAATCTACATGTTTTTATATTTTGAAAAGGATAATCCTGTGTTTTATAAACCGATAAATTTGTACGCTTGGGTAATGTGGATGTTTTATATATGGATATGGGACAGTTAGACAACTGGTGTTTTGAAATAACCGACTGTAATTTGGTATTTATTTTGTTTTCTATAACAGAATCTAATACTGGTATTGCTACTCTGTATTCGCCTTTATCACAATCATACCGAGAGAATGATTTTAAATACCAAGAAAAATGTTCGAAACTGGTGGTTATACCGCCTTTTTGTAATAGAATAACAACGCAGTGGGTTTGAGCGTTCCCTTTAAATAAGTGGTTTGTATAATGGTTTGAATAGCATTTTATTTTCACAATCCTGTTTTGAGTAAGTATTTTTGTGTGTAATCCGGCCTTGTCGTTACCTTTCATCCATAAATTGGGTATAAAATAACATAAATACCCATCTTCGGTTAAACAGTGGTCGATACTGTGATCAACAAACTCACGCCAGACCGACCGACCATCATCCTTCTTGTTTTTATTTTTATTGGTAGGAACTTTTATAGAACCGTTGATGTTAAATGGTGGATTACCCAACACAATGTCATAGCCATCTGTGGATAGCTTTGGAAAGTATTGGAGAAAATCACTGTTTATAATAGTGGAGTTTATACCAAATAATAGTCTTAAAAGGTCGGTGTTATTAGAATTAAGTTCAATAAGAGTTAATGAGGTCATAATAGCCTTCCAATTCTCTATGGTTTTGTTTGACGTTTCCCAACGAGTTTTTGCATAACAGGCACTAATATAACCCAATCCGGCCCCACTATCCAATACTTTAGGTAGTGAAGAGGTTATTGGTAAAAAAGAGATCATTTCTTTAACTAAATCTAACGGCGTATTAACCTCACCGTAGTATTCTTTTTGATGGGTTGAAATAACAGGCTTATAAAATAGACTATAAAAGTCAGTCAGAGTTAGATAATACAACAATCCCATTTCGCGCACATCGTCTGTAGACAGCGCATTGGTATTCATATAAGTCGTCACAGTCTCGTTAAAGATAGCATAAGTTGTGTCAGATACCACATCTCCAATAACGATCATGCTTATGTTGTCAAAATAAAAATTTATAAGTATTTGTATTCATTTGTATATCGTTGTGATATTATTGTACGACATGACTATCAGTAATACCTAAACCACTCCGTCTCTTTAGCTTTATAAACCTCAAGTTCCGCCCTCAATGCTTTGATAATACGTTGTTGCTCCATAAATGCCTGCTCAAGTTCGTATTGTTCATCAGACTTTGGAGTCTTGTTTTTATACACTTTATAATAATGTTGTTGGTCATCATAGACAATTCGTACTTCTTCGTCGTTTTCAATAACTTGTTTGTAAAGACGCATTGCGTTTTCATTATCAGTATTCCAGGAAGTATAATGGACGAATGCCATATTAAACAATGGTAGCGGGTCTGGTAGCGTTTCAATAGTTTCTTCAAGCTCCATATGGGGGTCATGCTTCATGCCTGGAACGACAATGTCGATACGTTTAATAACGCCAAGGTCGAGGCTTTCAAAGACTGTCCGCACGTCATCTTTTTTTTGAGAATAATGGACTCGGGGAATGAAAAGACTCAAATGTTGCTCAATGTTAGCCATTTGGAAAGGTCAAGATTGATTATACAATAACCTACAAATACATTTCAATTTTATTTTTAATGTTAAAATAAATATTAGAAAATCAACTAATGCATAAAATAAAAATACCAATAATAACATTAATACTCATATGATTGTAATCTTCCACCACTGCCATATCATCAGCGTATTTAGAATTAAATATAATATCCCACAAATCGATACCTAAATTGCTATGTTTGTTTGTATGATGTTGTTGATGAACAATCGGCTGGTGAAATAAGTAATTGACATTATGGACTGTAGTATAGATAAACGCCCACAGTAAAAACATAGCTGGATCACAATGCTTAAATAACCAAGATAGTATAAATAATATGCCGCCTTGAGTTAGGAAATTATTGATGGCTTCGTAAATAATATTGCGAGTGTGTTTATTAACTTCTTGGTCATGATGAACGTCGTTGTGGAAATCCATGAATTTACATAATCCGTCCAACATTGGTTTTATATTGGTATTTCTAGTAAAATAATTGTCCTGTTTGGATAACATCTCTGTCATGGAAAAAGAATGTGAGAAGACGTGGATAAAATAACCGATAATACTTACGACTATGAGAGAAATGGTTGAAATTACAAACGACGTTTGTTTAATATAAGAATAGACCAGCAAACAAGATAGTAAAATAACGTAAAATGGTGTATTTATATACATATTTTGGTTTATATGGTCTTCGTTATAACTAAATACCATATTCTCTCGTTTTAACATTGTTATAAGTTGATTGTATTAAAAAAAATAAGAAACGTATTGTATGTCATCATCGAATCCATTACAAATAGGTTCTGTATTTTCGGAAATGTCTCGCAAAACACTGAAAAATAAATTTATTGATGTTTCTATGAAATCCATTGATCGGCTTAAGACGGCTAGTAATCTGAGTAATCATAGCATTGGTGTATTAATAAGGTCCTTTCATACGAGCTCTCCGTTGATATTCATTCTTATATTATTAACAAGCAATATGTTATGGTTACATATCATCGTATTGGGGGCTGTTGTTATAGCATCAGTGCTGTTTATCTTACTTGACGGTTGCTTTATATCAATGGTGGAGAACAAAATTATCGGAGACCATTATAATATTATTGATCCTTTTTTAGAATACGGTCGAATTTCTGTAAATTATAACAACCGTGTTCATGCCAGTTATTGTTTGGGATTAACGTATATATGTTTGGCTACTGGTATTAGTATAGTTAAATTTAGATACTGGTTATAATAAATTAATTAAATATCATTTATAGACATAAGCCTATCTACATTAGGTTCTTAATGACGTCGCAGTTTTATTTTGACGGAATGAAGAATATGTTTCGGTATTTTCAATCCAACCATCGTAAAGAAAAACTGGATTTTGTCCTTGAACCATTACAGGCCATGGTGCAACTTTCACTACTAGCCTTTTGCCCTGTTGGTACAAAATTAACCATATATGACAATTTATTATGTATTCAATTACCCGGTATAGGACAGGGATTGATTCGCTATTTAAATGACGATACGAAAGACGATTTGTATTTTTTATTAAACGTCTTTCGCAGGTTTCTAATGTATTATGATTTTTTAAAGAAGGATTACCCTGATTTATATCAACTGTTGATTCATTACGGACAACGAGGGCTTGACCGATTAATACAGACATATTCCGACGTGGATAAGGTGTCTCTATTACATAGTTTAAAAATGTACAAGATGATATTAAGCAATAGTTCTTTTTTTGAAAGCTTAAATGATGATTATTATGGAGAGAACGAGACCACTCACGAGAATCAAGAAACTTCTTTGTTTATTAATTGGTTGTCCCAACTTGAAGAAGAGGATTCTACAACATCATCTGACCATAAAACCAATTTTGATAATGTATTTAAAGAAATCAGGATCATATATAAACCAGAATACCTGAAGTTGTATGAAATAATGATGAAAATTACTATTTTAAACAAGGATAATATAAATAATAATATCCAAAGTATTCATCTTACATTTAAACCCATCAATGATCAGATTAAAAAATGGATAAACCAACATATTGCGTTATAAAATATAATGGTATATTAATGTCTCAAATATCTATAATACAGGCATATGATTCGGCAACTAATATTACAGATGAAATACAATTGGATAATCATAGACTCAAAGTAGTGGATACTAATTTATTAGCTGCAGTAAGTCAAATTGCAAAAGAAGGGTTAGGTGTTACTATAGGAGAAACAGGAGAGGTTGGATCGGCTAAATTAGACGCTATTGGAACCATAATTAAATTATTTAGAAATTCCTACATATCATCAATGTTAATGACTCGTCCTCAATTTTACGGGTCGCCTTACAATCTTACATCGGGTTTAAACACATTACAAGCGAGTGAATACAATGATAATTTGTTAAAAACATTAAAATATATCGATTGTGGTGCGATGACGGATGTTTCGCTAATTATAAACAATAAAGGTAATACCAAAGCTATTGTAACATTAATTGTTTCTCAAAATTATACAACATATGGAGTGAAAAAATCTTTTGGATCATTGTCAAATGACAATTCTGGTGAGGAAGGAGATGGTAAAAAAAATACAGATACTACATTAATATACGGTATGTACGAACTTGAAGGTATTCAATCTAATATTATCAAGAATAATACCTTTAATATTAATTTAAGCGGGTTTAAACAGGTTGCTGTTATGAATTTGAAAGGTACAAACATTAATGATTCACCTATAAATATAGATGCTACAATTACTGGACAATCGCAAACTATATTTCCTGGTTTATATAACGAAGATGTTATAAAAAATACTGATGATAGTGAAATAATTGATGCGCTTGATATTATATTTAATAGTGATACACTGAACGATACTTTTAGTAATAATGAAGATATACTTGTATAAATTATAATTGCATTATATTAATAAGTATTTAAATCTTATAACTAAAAACTACAATTAAAATAAAAATTGAACGTTTATGACCACTCTTATTCAAATGTAAATAATACATAATGGCAGCTATTCCTAAATCTCTCGAAACATTGGCGATATATTTGATTAATGACACATCTGGAAAAATTGGTAAGTTATTTGGAGATTTTCTAGAACAATCTGACTATGTTCTTTTTCGAGAAACAACTATTAAAGCGTTTAACTATCCAGAACAATTACAAAAGTCGTTTATAACCGCGATAAACAATTCTAATTGTGATAATGTTCGTCATACTACAGAATGGATTTATGAGAAAATGAATAACGATCCTGATTTTATGACTAAACAACGAGATTATATTAAATCCAGACCATTAACAAACTGTGGGCGAGACTACGCTTTTATTCTTGATTTATGGCTATTAATTTTCCATTAGTTGATATGGAAAATTAATATTACATTTATAAACTACACAACTAAAAACATTTTTATTTTTATATGTATAATATAAATGTCTAGTGGAACAAATGATACCCCTGACGATTATAAACTTACCAGAGACTATATTTTATGTAAGGAAAACATCCGTTCAAGGCAGGACGCTAGAAAATGGATTTTAAAGAACCATCCTGACAAACGGGAAGGGCGTAGTACTCCGTTTGATAATGAGACATTTACCGTTATTAAGCGGTCAATGGATAAAAATAAATTTTGTCAATCAGATACTAAAACTCGTAAAAAATCTTCGGCTAATTCACTGGTGTCTAACTCATCCACTCGTAAGTCATCCACTAAAACCGATACGAATAGTTCTGATAAAAACTTGTTAATTGCTCGACAAAAAATGTTTAATTGTATGCGGAAACGCGCTAATTGGAGTTCAATATCTCGTAACCATCGTTTTGACAATCCTAATTTCGATGAAAATCTAGTGTTTGATGATATGATGGTTGCGGCACCTAAAATAAGGCAAATGTTGGATACTATTGATAAATTAGACGAGTTGGATATTAAAAATCACGGGAAAGTATTTAAACATTTTATATATTCCGACGTGAAAGAAGGTGGTTATGGTGCTAAGATTTTATCAAGTGCTTTTCATGCTGACGGTTATGTCCAGATGATACAATCCAGAACCGTGCCGTCTCGGTCAAGTAAGCAACTTTATTTACGAAAAACATTGGCTAAAGAAGAAGAATATCAAGGTTTTGCTCTCCTAAGCTCATCTGTAGTGTATAAATCCACTTATACACAGAAATTAAAAAAAGATGTTTTAACTACTTTTAATAAACGTCCTGATAATATCAATGGAAAACAAATCCGTTTTGTTATTTTAGATAGCGGATTTAAGGAAGGTGTTGATTTATTCGACGTAAAGTACGTTCATATTTTAGAACCGTCATTAACAGTGGCGGATTTAAAACAGACTATTGGACGGGCGACGAGAACCTGTGGTCAAAAAGGATTACATTTTCAAGAAGGTGTAGGATGGGAACTTTTTGTGTATAACTATTATCTTACTATACCCGAGGCGCTGGGCGACGCTTATACTATTTCACCAGAAATGACAAACACCAAGGGTGTGGATGCTGGTAAATTATTTAAGGAAAAACATAAACTAAGCGACGTATTGGATGAATTTAGCAATGACGACCCCGCTGAAAAGAAACTAACTCAACAGCTTTATAATTTAGCTCATCCTCTTTCAGTAGATGTCGATTTAACCAAAGCCATTCATGGCGAATTAGTCCCCGATACACATTACGCAATGTTTTCAGAACAGACACCACAGAAGACGGCATTAAAACAGTTAATGGGTGGCGCGACAGGAAACAAAAAAGGCTATTTATTGAACATAAAGAATATTAATTGTAATGGGCGGTGTGGAAAACGCAGTACAAAGCAAGTTCCGGCTTCTCAAAAATTTATGGAATATGTCTATAAGAAATATGATTTTAACACTACACATGGTGATATTCCTAAAAAGAATAAAAGAGAGTATTTATGTGCTTTTATGAAGGACAATGATGATTATTGTAAATTTTTGAATAATGAATGGTCTAGCCAAATGGCCAGTGTTCCCTTCGTAAAAGAGACACTGGATGTGGAAAATCTACAGATTGTACCTTTTGAACCAGAAGATAAGGTTGATTATGGTGTATTCGATATCATTGTAAAAGTGGATAAAAAAACACAACAAGAGGCACTTCGTGTTATTGATCGCTCTAAAACCAATAGCGAATCAGAGGATGTGGACGAATATTCATTTTCACCGACCAAAAAAATGGGCTACAAGGCGATGCGTAAGTACGTTAAAACATACTTTTCAAAATTCGAGTATCCTAAAATGGAAATTGTTAATAAATGTGTTGTCCGTCCATCTGGGAATACAGACCGGAACATTATTGATTATAGTCCCAGTCAGAATTTCATAAGTCATTTTTTCACACCATCTTCAGCCTATAAAGGAATGCTTTTGTGGCACTCGGTTGGAACTGGAAAAACTTGTTCGGCTATTGCTACTACCAGTGCTACTTTCGAGAAGGAAGGTTATACCATATTATGGGTAACCAGATCAACCCTTAAAAGCGACGTCTATAAAAATATATTCGACATGATTTGTCATGACCGAATCGCAACCATGGTACGTAATGGCGAAACAATACCCGACAACTTAGGAGCGCGAACCAGAATGATTAGTGATAATTGGATAAAACCGATTAGTTATAAACAATTTAGTAATTTATTACTTGGAAACAATGATTATTACAAGCAACTGGTTGAGAGAAACGGGTCAGAGGACGTTCTTCGTAAAACACTGGTGATTATAGATGAAGCTCACAAGTTATATGGCGGTGATTTAAAACATGGAGAACGTCCAGACACGACTGTAATGGAGAGATTAATCCACAATAGCTATAAAAAATCAGGCAATGATTCTGTTAAATTACTTATTATGACAGCAACACCCTTTACCAACAGTCCAATGGAATTGTTTAAATTGGTTAATTTGATGGTTGATGAAAAAAAGGAACAACTACCAACCACGATTGGTAAATTTAAAGAAGAGTACATGCGCGATGATGGTATTATAAGCGAAAGTGGTATGACGAAACTGGCCAACCAGCTGGCTGGGTATGTTAGTTATCTCGATAGATCCAAAGATGCGTCTCAGTTTGCTCAACCAGTGCGTATTGACGTACCGGTAATGATGAGCCATATAGAAAATCAGGAATTGAGAAACTATATTATTACTGGAACAAAACCGCCAACCAGTGGTAAAGAAGAGACAAGCCAACGAAAGGGAATGCGAAGTCAAATTAAAACATTTAAAAACCAGGTTAAAGATGAGAATAAAAGCCATAGGGCAACAATGAAAAAACATAAAGAAGATTGCAAGGGTAAATTTCCAGGTAGAAAAGATAAAAAAGACCGCGATGCGTGTTTAGAACAACTGAAAGATAGAGAAATGGAAACCCATGAAATTACTATTCGAGAATTAACTGAACAAATAGAACAATTGGAAAAGGCTATTGGTGATTCAATGAATACAATTGAAGAAGAAAAACGATTGAAACAGGCTCTCAATGATATCAAAAAATCATTATTACAGGAGATACAAATGGCTACAAAATGCAAACTTATTTAGACTGTAATGAACGCCGTTTTCGTCTAGTCTTCTTACTCTTTTTAGACTGTCGGTGATTGCGTCGCCGGGTAAGCTTGGATTTTCTTTTCATCACTGGAGGTTTGTTTTTTGTTTTATCTATTTTAATCGCCTTGTTAAGCCGGTTTATTAGATCCGTCTCAGACTCACTATGTGTCAATAATTCTAATATAGAATCGTTATTCATTTGTAAATAAGACGTATTGTGGTTTAGTTTATCCACAGTTTTCACATTAAGATCATAACCGTCATAATTGGCGTTTAAAACCACATCCTCTTTTGGAATACCATTATAAAACGTCGAATACTGACTTTTAAGCAGCATTTTTATAGGTGTTTTGGGAGATGATTTCATATTATATATTCATAAAATAGTTATACTATTCAATCTACAATAAAATGAATATATTTACATACAGTATCGATAGACCTAGAGACGGATCTCGCATCACATGACGTTCCCATTATTTTTAATACACATTCATTATAATCCAGACCTTTTGGTAATTTATTACATTCTATTTCGTTCAAATACTTATTTTGCCATACCCCAAACTGTTTTATCATACCAATACAAAAAGACTCGTATAGCTTGGTTAATCGCGCCTTGTATGCGGTTGAACACCATTGCTGCTGGAAAAACACCAACAATGGGTTTGTTTTTCCTCGGTAATCCACGTCAATACTAAATTGTTTTTTAAAAGGTAGTGTGTTTTTTATTGCGTCGTTGTCAGATAGCCAGTTTTTAATATGGTCCAGTTGAGTCGGTATGTCAATAGAATAACCATGGTCACAAAGAGTAGCCTCATCATACACCGCTTTGGTTATTCTGTCTGCTTGCAATACCGTTTCCAATAAAATAATGAAAAAGGTAAATTCGAGAGAACTGAAAAAGGCGACATTAATGTGTTTTAAATTTGGACGATCAATAGGTAAGGTATGTATATCTGAAACCATATGTGTTTTTTTTATTGACGAACGTTTTATGATAAACGGTTTTTTAGTCGATATAGGAGGGCATGTCGCCATGCTCTTAATTTGATATTCTATTGTTTCTATTTTTTTAAACAACAATTGTTGATTGTCTATTATTTCTCTCAATAATGCGTGGGTAGTCCCGTCATCCATTGGATAAGTTAGTTATATTAATAACATTATAAGATATCATATAATATTCAATTTTGTTATTATATGATAGATATGATGAATCGCGAGAGAACATAATAAGTTATTAATATATAATGACGTGTTCCATATTGTGTTTTAATTTTACTGTAAAAAATAACGAGCAACGACAATATAAGACCGTAGGTGTATCGACTAGTCAATATACCCATTCATTGGCAGCCTTTACCAGCGGGTCTCGTAGTATTAAAAACCGACCGACTATTGCTTCAACAAGCGATCAACCCGATAAAGGCGGGGTTAGTGTAAAACACGACTCTTACAATCGGTATTTAAATCAGAAAAAGGCCCGGGCAATGGCCTCCAATAAGGACCAGGCAATGGTATACAATAAAGCAGTTGTCAATAATAAACGAAATAAAAATGGTATTGGTATTTTAAGTGAAAAGTGTTCGTGTTAATAACTATGTTTTCTAAATGTAAATGAATATCGCATGGTTTTTATTTTAGTTTCTCTCGGTATTTCGTGTGTAAATTCTTTTTGGAAATCGCCACCCATATGAATAAATTGGTAGGGTTGCATAAGAATGTCTTTGATAATAATCCCGTTTTTTTTATCCCGTATCCTGAGCTTTCGGACAGCACCATGGGATAGAGCAACAACGCCAACAGAAGCGTCGCAATGGCGTTCATCATCACAATGACGCCCAATAGAATCACAACCGTCATTATAACGATTAACTAGAATTCCATTAAACGATGATTTAAAATACCCATTCGCATAGGCCAATAACTTTTTCATTGGATTGTCCAATGGTAAGGCAGTTGATAGTTTTCCAGAATAATAATAACCACGGCTTTCATTGCTAAAAAAAGCTACATCACGAGGCTGGTGGCATTCTTTACCATAAATCATAATAGTAGGCCTAGAAACTAGTTTGTAGGCTACCACGTCAACACAATCGTCTAAAATTTTCTTTAAAATAATATTTTCAGCGTTAATGATTGTTCTTAAAAAAGAATGGCTTGTTTTAATTGGCTGGTCTATAACTGAACTCGTCATTATCGTTAGGTTTGTATAAGAAGTAATTGATTTGTTTCATTATATGATTGTAGTGGATCAATTTAATTAAAAATAATAATTTATAACATACTGATGATTATTATTTTTTACAATGATGTTGTTTTAGAAAAACCATATCTTAAGCGTCGTCGTGTATAATATTTTTCTATTTTGATATCTTGAATAACGCTATTAACCTTAGTTTTCCACAACGACCCTTGGGGTTGAGCTTCAGTTAAATAATTGATATAAATAGACATACTATCAAGAATACACAACCACAGACGCAACGTGGTTAGTTTCTGTTTTTGATTTGGTTGATAGTCATAACCAAACATTATCATTAAACTAAATTCTACCTTACAACAAGACTGGAAATTCGTAATAATAGTTAGATCATCCCGGTTAATAGCAGTAAGACTGGTATACATATTTTCCAAATAATTTTCCATTTTCTCACAAATAGAACTCGTTGTACCACATGTTTTAACGAGTTCTTGTAAGGTTTTAATATCAAACAACATAATATCAAATATATCCAGCATCTGGAATGTACAACTAAACATGATTAAGGGTTATCATCATTGTAAATTGGTTTATTTAAGTTCAATTTTTATAAAAATTGAACCTGGAAATGGTTTGTATTGTGGGTTTAAACTAATTAGCAACCCTAATAATGGCATTTAATACTGAAACCGAGCTGTCATTATCGAACCAACAACAACAAGCTTTTAATCTCTATAAAAATGGAAATAATGTCTTTATTACAGGACCGGGTGGTAGTGGAAAATCAATGTTAATTAAGCGTATTTATAAGGATGCTATTAAGTCTGGTAAAACTATTAAAGTATGTGCTACTACCGGCAGGGCAGCATTGTTATTGGATTGTAAAGCCAAAACAATCCATTCGTGGTCAGGTATTGGTTTGGCTAACGGAGACGCAGTATCCATAGGGATGAAAATTGCAAATAATAAGAAGAAGAAGCATCCATGGATGACGACGGACATTCTTATTGTCGACGAGGTTAGTATGATGTCGGCTAAAATATTCGATATGCTAAACTATATTGGTAAATTAACACGTAAATCACCTAAACCATTTGGTGGTATTCAAGTGTTGTTTTTTGGAGACTTTTACCAACTACCACCAGTTGGGAGTGACGAAGACCCATATGAATCAATGTTTGCGTTTGAATCCAAACAATGGTTTGATGTGTTTGACAAAACCAACCATATTATTTTAACTGAAATATTCAGACAAAAATGCCAAACCTATGTAAAAATCCTTAATAAATTAAGAGTGGGGGTTATTTCAAAGCGTGGTATGGCCTTTTTAAACAACCGTGTTGGTTTAGATACAAGCACATTGAGTATAAAACCGACAAAATTATTCCCAATAAAAAAAGATGTCGAGAGAATCAACAGGGAGTGTTTGGGTAAAATAGAGGCTAAACTTTATACATTTGAATCGTCGGTTGCTAGTCTAGAAGAGATGATTTTAACAGAGACACAAGTAAAACGTTATAAAGCCATTTCACAGACAGACATTGAACGGGAGTTATCTTATATTGAAAAAAATATGAATGCCGATAAACGCTTACATTTAAAACTGGGTTCGCAAGTAATGTGTATTGTCAATTTGGATATGGAAAGCGATACGCCTATTTGTAATGGAAGTCTGGGTGTGGTGACTGAAATTATAAAAAATACCGGTGTAAAAGTCCAGTTTATTAACGGTTGTCATCGTCTTATTAGTCATCATTATTGGAAATCAGAGTTAAATGATGGGATTGCCATTAAACAAATACCGTTGGTATTGGCCTGGGCGATGACGATACATAAAAGTCAAGGGGCTACACTGGATTGTGCAGAAATTAACGCGGGTAGTAATATTTTCGAGGCAGGCCAGACGTATGTTGCTCTTAGTAGAGTGAAATCACTTGAAGGGTTGTATTTGACATCGTTTGATATTAGTAAAATAAAGGTTAATAAAAAGGTCAAGTCATTTTATGAATTGTTTATCTAGACGAATTGAATATGAGTTGTCGATAAAATTGAAATGTTATTTTTATTACTGATAATACAATAAATCAAATCGCGTAGTTATAACATGGCTTCCAATGACTATCTTGCTATTAAAAACCATCATTTACGGGATGAGGGTATTGAGTTTGAAGAAGAATCTCATAAATATACTATATTGTGTGATACAGAAACCAAATATACATCGGTAACCACCTACGTCCATGAGCAATTTGAGAAATTCGACGCGGATTTGATTATTGGAAAAATGATGAGTTCTCCTTACTGGACTAAAAATAAGTACTATGGTAAAACTCCTTATGAAATCAAAGCGTTATGGGAGGATAATAGAGATACCGCTGCTCAAGCAGGTACTAAAATCCATTATGATATTGAATGTTATTATAACCAGATGACGGTTGATAACGACAGTGTTGAATATACATATTTTAAGAATTTTGTAGAAAATACTACTCATTTAGAAGCCTATCGCACTGAATGGACAGTATATGATACAGAGTTAAAATTGGCGGGTTCAATTGACATGGTATTTTATAACAAAAATGACCAAAAATACTATATCTATGATTGGAAACGATGCAAAGAAATTAAAAAATCAAATGGGTATAATAAGTATTCTATTAATCCAGTGTTGTCAGATCTACCCGATTCTAATTACTGGCATTATACCCTACAATTAAACATTTATAAGGCACTCTTGGAAAGGAATTATAACATTAAGATTGCAGGCTGTTCGTTGGTATGTTTGCACCCGAATAACAAAAACAAGACTTACCAGATTTTAAAAGTACCTATGTTGGACGACGTTATACAGAAATTATTTGTTATATTGAGAGAAAAGGCTCGTGGTTCTTAGAGACAACTCATAATAATATAACTATAAAGGATTTAAAATATAAACGACTATATTACCAATTCATTCATGTATTACAATCAATGTACCGACTTTACATACAACGATATTGGTTTAGTGGAAGACAATTTAACTATAGCGACAACCGTCGTTGTTTCTATTTTAATGGGTTTGTGTGGTGCAGTCAGTTGCGTGGGTTGTACATTAATGGGTGATATTATGGAATCAACTGGTATCGATTTATCTCTGGATGATGGCAAGGACAGTGTTGATGAAACGGAACAGGAACGACTTGATAGTGAAATTGATGCTGTATTTTCTAATCTACCAGTAGATGGTTCTTTTATAGATGAATATCCCTTTGAATATGTTTTGGAAGACGAGACTGTTTTTGGAAGGATTGTTATGTTATTAAATGTTTATAATGATGATTACGAGACTAATCCAGATTCGGTAGATTATACGTATTACACGGATAGTAGTAAGCTAATTTTCAATGATTTAGAACGCGTTGCTAAAAAAATAGCCATTGAAATGGGTTCAAAACGTTTCTATTTTAAAGATAAGGTTGTTGATAATCATATTGTCGTCGAAGATAGTGAAACATCCCTCCAACTAGACTCTGTTGATGGTGACGGTGTATTTGCAAAATTAAAACCTTATAATAAAAGTCGAGGTTCATCAGCCCAAAACAAAACGTCTGATAAGGCTATTATAAGCGAATTGGTGCGATTTAGGCGGATTGGAAAATGCTACGATTATGATACGGCTGTTAAATTAAAAGGGTCCCCCCTCTCATTAAAAATAGCGACCTATAAAGATTATATTTCAAATGTATTCAACGTTATAAAATAATAAACTATAATATACCGGTAATGACAAGTTTAAAAGAAACAACTAAATATACAGTTGGTGATTCGTTTGGTCAATTACTTAACTTAGACGAACCTATCGGTGATAAATTGGTAAAAATAATACTTTCTTTAATGAATACTGGTATCGATATCGGAGTTGATATAACATTGGGGTCTGATATTACCAGTAAAACCATCAATGAACTTAAAAACGATATATTACAGAAACTAAACATCATTAAAGAATTGGCTAAAGATCCAGTGGTACAAACCAATGTAGCTGACGCGGCCAGAGAGATTGTAAGTTTAAGTTTGGATACTGTTGAACAAGTTGAAGAACCACTAAATAGAATTGTCGATAGACTTTTATTTATGATTTCAGATATAACTAATAAATCAGTACGTGGCTCTTTGGAAACCGCTCGAGGAGTCGCCGTCTCGGCGTTAGCTGAAATACCAGTTATTGGGGGTTTGTTGGATTTGGCTGTCACGGCTGGTATTTCGTTAAATAGAGGCGCTGATGTTCTCAAAAGTGGCGTTACCACGGCGTTGGATAGCCTTGAATTTATAAATAAAGTGTCTCAACCAGCGATCGAAAATCTTGGAACTATAAATACAAAAATAAATGAAACAAAAAACAGTATTCAACAACGCGTGGATGCTTTCGACGCGCAAAAAAAAAGGATTGAAAACTTACAATCTATTACTCAACCATCATTACAGCGAGGAGGAGGAGGTGGGTATAGTGTTAAAAAAGATATTAGGGATACTGTGTC